>VOFB01004620.1_pt1 | contig 147564 bp, 142 predicted proteins | sample 5384141 | NCBI WGS metagenome assembly VOFB01 (sample SAMN12384721, study PRJNA508395) | human gut metagenome | isolation source: healthy gut A | host: Homo sapiens
GGCACGCCCATGCGCAGGCTGAAGTGGCCGGCGGCGACATTGCGGATGATGACTTCCAGAGGAACGATCTGAACCTTCTTGACCAGGGTATCGCGGTCGTTCAGCTCCTCAACATAATGGGTGGGGATGCCTTCTTTTTCCAGCTTCTGCATCAGAGCGTTGGACAGCTTGTTGTTGACAATGCCCTTATCGCGGATGGTGCCCTTCTTTTCGCCATCGCCGGCGGTGGCATCGTCCTTGTAATGAACCATAACGATTTCGGGGTCAGAAGTTGCGAATACCTGCTTAGCTTTGCCTTCGTACATCTGTTCTTTAATTTCAACGTTCATTGTAATGCGCTCCTTTATATTCTTTCATGAATTGATTTATGGAATCCTTTTTATAAAAAGGGATAAAACAACAGCAAATAAACCGGGATTTGAAGTTACATAGCTGCGGCTTCGGCAGCGATGGCGGCGTCCTTTTTGGCAATGGCGGCGGCGGTGTCGGCACGGAACTGATCCAGCTTAGCGGCAAGCTCATCATCGGCAACAGCCAGGATGGCAACGGCCAGGTAAGCGGCGTTCTTGGCACCGTTCAGGGCAACCGTGGCAACCGGGAAGCCGGAAGGCATCTGCACGGTAGCAAGCAGAGCATCCAAACCGTCCATGGCACCGCCCTTCATCGGGATGCCGACCACCGGCAAAGTGGTGTTGGCGGCAAAGGCACCTGCCAGGTGGGCCGCCATACCGGCAGCGCACAGGATAACACCGTAACCATTGGCGCGGGCAGATTTGGCAAAGGCAGCGGCGGCTTCCGGCGTACGGTGGGCGGAAAGAATGTGCGCCTCAAACGGTACATCGAAATCTTTCAGCACCCCGCAGGCACTTTTTACAACCGGCCAGTCACTGTCAGACCCCATGATGATGGCAACCTTTTTACGGTTCGGCATGTTACAGATCCTCCTTCAAAAAATAAGAGCGCGGTGTACACGGGTACACTGCGCTTATACAAGGCTATTATGCTTATAATACACCGCATGAAGAACACAGCTGCGCAAACCGACCGGGAATGGTCCGAAAAGATTCGTGTAATGCACAAAGTCGCCCTCCATCCTTTAATGTATGGCTGGATCCCCGGCGGGCTGTGTACAGAATAACACACAAAACACCCGTACGGAAAATCTCTGTAATTAAAGTGTAAAGCGTGCAGCGCAAAAAGCAAGAGCCAAAACTTTTTTGGCGCACTTCCTATTGTGTTTAAAATAAGATAGGGCTTTTTGTCAAAGTTGATGGAGAAAAACGGGGTGAAGTATGACTTTTTTGATAAGGATTTTTTGTGCTATAATAACCATACCAGAAAATACTGCCATAAGGCAGGATGGGAAAGGGGTATCGCAATGAAATTGTTCCACACAGCCCTTGTGCTTGGCAAGGGGGCTTTGGCACACAGCTGGGAGAAATGCTGGCGGAAGCCGGCGGCTATTCCCGTATTTTGTACCTGGATGACCAGGCACCGGACGCTGCGGGCAAACTGGCAGATTACCTGGATCCCACCATCAGGGAACGCTGCACCGCGGCTTTTGTGGGCCTTGGCAACAATGAGCTGCGGCTGCAATGGCTGCAAAAGCTGGTGGCTGCGGGCTACCAGACACCGGTGTTTGAACACCCGGCGGCAGAAGTATGCAGCAGCGCAGCCCTGGGGGCAGGGACCGTGGTGCTGCCATTTGCCTTTGTGGGCGCAGGGACCAAAGTGGGGGCAGGGTGCATCATCAATGCCGGTGCCATTGTGGACCATAACGCCGTGCTGGAAGACGGTGTGCATGCCGCCCCCCGTGCAACCATCAAAGCCGGGACAACCGTGGAGCGCTGCATGAAAGTGGACAGCGGCGAAATTATCCGCAGCCCATGGGAAAATAATGCAGCTGCGCGGAACCGGCAGCCAAACAATGCAGGCAGAATTTTGAAAAGCGGCCCCGCAATTTGGGTATATTGCGGCATTGCCCTTAATAATAACGAACGTAAACCAGCCGCCTGCCGTGCAAATGCACAAAGCAGGCGGCTGGTTTTATAAGTCGTAAGCAAAGGCGAAAATCAAGCAGGGAACAACCTGCCAAAAGAAGCAAAGCGCTTACCCGACGTTTTCAACATTCTCCTCACCATCCACCGGCAGGGTGGTGCGCGGGGTCACGCTGAGGGGTCGGGCAGGGTGTTGTTTTTAACATCCTGCAACACCTGCGGCACACCGGGGAAGAACTTGGCGATACCGCAGCCCTTGCAGTGCAGGCCATCGAAAAAGTCGGTCTCATCCAACCCCTTAATGCAGGTGGGGTCATAACTGCCGTACAGCGGAATATTGTAGTCATGCGCATACTGGCGGATCCAGTTTTCGGTTTCAAAAAGCCCTGGTGCTGGTCGGCTTCCGTCAGCAGAAAGTCATACAGGTACGGGTGCCAGGGGGAGAGGGCCAAAATCACCGTGGTGCCCTGGTTTTGCGCATACTGGATAAACTTGTCAAACGCTTCTTCCTGCTTGGGGGAAAGCGAGTCGAACCCTTCCATATGTACGCTGTTGAACGTGGGGCAGGCTTCGGCGGCAAGGGCGCGCACCTGGTCGGGGTTGGCATCCCGGAATTCGGGGTCATACAGCACACTGCCGTCAGAGCGCTTGATGGTGGTGGGCTGCTCGTAAGGGTCGCCGTCCACAGGGTTAAAGTCAATGGGGTTGCCATCGTCATCCGTCACAACGCTCTGGCCGCGGTTCCTTAAGTAATAGTCTACGTTGCCCTGAAAATAAGCCGGTTCCACCAGCGCTTTCCACAGCGCCACGCGGTCCTCTTCCTCATAGTCGGTTTCAACACCGAGAACCTTAGTCAAAAATTCGTTGTACAGCTCCACATCGGCGCGCTTGTCAAAGGCGGCTTCGTCCCCATACAGCACCCAGGGATCCACGCTCCAAATCAGCACCTTGGGCACTTTGCCGTAACAGACCATCTTATAATAGCTGGTCATGTTATCGCGCACATCCGCGCCGGTAACGCCCATGTTGAAAAAACTGTCGGTTCCGACAAGTTCCCGTGTGAACTGTAATACGCGGCTGGAGCCAATGCCGATCACTTCCGGGGTGTCCGGAACATCCTGTGCAAACAGCTGGACAACCTCGCGCTCAATTTCGTTCATCTGTTCAAAGTTGCTCACATCATAGCCCTGCAGCATCAAGTCCACAATGCGGCGGGGGGCAAGCTCACCCTGGAATAGGCCACTGCGGTCTACCGTATAGCTGAACCAGACCATGAAAACCAGAATGGGAATGAACAGGGCAAACTTGAACAACGTTTTGCTGCCAAAGTATAACCGGCGGACCAAACCATGCAAAAAGCGAACGAAGATATTTGGCTTTTTGGGGCGTCTGCGCGGTGAGGGAGCGGATTTTTTTTGCTTTGTGGTGGGCTTGCGGGCCGGGGCGGCAACAGCACTGCGGCTGACCTTTTGGGTGCCGCGCGGGGCGGAAGCAGGGGTCTGTGTTGGCATAATTGATATCCCTCCCCCGTTAAAATTGCTGGTAAATGAACGCCGACTGCCCGAACGCGGCAAAGAACAAGATGGATACCGCAGCGGCATAATAGACCGTCCAACGCAGCACAAAGCACTGCTTGCGGATCCAGCGGGCAACATTGTTGCCGTTGTGCTCCATGGCCAGCACAATGGCGGTACCGCAGGTCAACACCACCGGCAGGCGGCCGTCAATGCCGCTGCTGGTGACCAGATTGGTAACGCTTTCCCATCCAGCCGCAAAGCCGCCCTGCCAGCCCTGCAGTATTCCGGCGAATACCTCGCCGGGGGCAGCGTTGTAAATGGCAGAAGCAAAAAACACCATTGTAAAACTGAACAGCAGGTAGGTGATGCAGCGCTGGAGGAATGTCTGCACGGCAGGCTCGCGGTACAGCGGGTTATAGCGCCACAGCACTTTGCGTGGAGCTTTGCTCAGCTGGGCAATGACTGAAATCACGCCGCAGGCAATGCCCCATTCCAGATAGCGCAGGTCAGCCCCGTGCCATAGGCCGCTGACGGCAAACACGATCAGCGTGTTCAGCATATGGCGCACCACGTTGCAGCGGCTGCCGCCAAGAGGAATGTAGATATAATCCCGCAGCCAGCCAGTCAGGCTCATGTGCCAGCGCTGCCACAACCCGGCAAAGCTGGTAGCCTCGAACGGGCTGTGAAAGTTTTCCAGCAGGTCATACCCCAAAATGCGGGCAGCACCGATGGCGATATCGCAGCAGCCGGAAAAATCCAGGTAGAGCCGCAGGCTGAACAGCAGGGTGGCGGCCACCAGGTTGGGGCCGTTCATCTCAGCGGGGGTATCGTACACCATCTTGATGTACAGGTTCATGTTGTCCGCCAGGACCATCTTTTTGGTGTAGCCCCACAGCATGCGGAACGCACCGCCCGCACACCGGGTGTAGCTGAACCGGCGGGATTTGTGGATCTGTGGCCGGAAATGGGGGTAGCGCTCAATGGGGCCGGTGGTCATGGTGGGAAAAAAGCTGACGAACAGCGCATAATGCAGCGGGTTCAGCTCAACCTTGCAGCGGCGCTTGTATACATCAATGGTGTAGCTGAGCGCAGCAAGGGTAAAGTAGCCCAGGCCCAGCGGGGTAACCATATCCGTGCGGGGCTGCAATACCGTGCCGCTCAGGATATCTGCCGCCAACAGGTTCCAGTATTTGTAATAGAACAAAAGCCCCACACAGGTGAACACCGCCAAAAGCAGGAAAATCACCCGCACGGGACCTATCCGGCATTTGCCGATCACCAGCCCGCAGCCCCATGTGACCAGTGTTGCCGCAATCAAAACCGGTACCAGCAGGCGGTCGTTGGCCCCCCAACAGTAAAACAGGTAGCTGGCAGCCAGCAGACAGTAAGGGCGCAGAACACGGGGCAGGGTATAGTTCAAAAGCGCTACTGCCGCAAAAAAGCCAAGAAATAGCAGTGTTGTCAGTTCCATCCTCAAACTCCTTTGGCGGGATTATTTGTCGCTGAGTTTTTTCTCCAAATCCCGCACGCGCTTTTCCAGGATAGCGTTTTCCTGGGTAAGGCGCTTGCACTTATCCGCAAGCTGGCTGACGCCGATGCTTAAACTGAGCAGCACCAGCAGCACAAAGCAGAACATGAGCATAAATACCAGGTTGACCGGCATTTGTACATCCAGCAGATCACGCAGGACGTAAACAACATAGGGGAATACCGCAAAGATGACAAGAACCACGGCCAGTGCCAGCCAGAGAAGGCTGTATTTTACGCTCATTTGGCCCTTTTTCAGCAGCGCAAAAATAATCAGCAGCAGGATGGCCGCACCCAAAATCATAAAAAACTGGAAATGTGCCGTCATGGGCGTTGTGCCTCCTTATTTGCTTTTCGGCTGGTGGATTTTCTTAATAGAAAGGCGGTCAATGATCAAAGACAGGGAAACCTTGATCATGTAATATGCGCTTTTAAAACTGCGAATGCTGGAAACGCCGCCCTGACGTTCTTTCATGACGACCGGGGCTTCGCCTACGCGGAACCCGGCCAGCGTGGCAGCCAGAATGGCTTCCGGCTCCGGATAATCCGAAGCATAATGCTCCGCAAAATAGGCGGTTAGCTGGGGACCGGTGGCACGGAAACCACTGGTGACATCCAGAATGCGCTGACCACAGAGAATATGGATGAGCCAGCTTAAAAAGCGGATGCCGACCCGGCGCATAAAGCTTGTCTGGAAGCCTTCGCACTTGATAAAGCGGCTGCCGATGCACATATCCAGCTTGCCGTCCAATACCGGCTGAACGACCTGCATCAGATAAGCGGGGTCGTGCTGGCCGTCACCGTCCATCTGCACAGCAACATCATAACCATTGGCGCGGGCATAGCGATAACCGCACTGCACGCCGCCGCCAATGCCAAGGTTGACCGGCAGATCCAAAAACGGGTAGCCGTGTTCCGCCAGCAATTCAGCCGAGCGGTCGGTGGAACAATCGTTGATGATCAAAAAGTCAACCTGCGGGCAGGTGGCACGCAGGCGTTCCACGGTGCTGACGATGTTGGCTTCCTCATTATAACAGGGAATGATAACAAGAATTTTGGCTGGGTGATTCAAAAGGGCACCTCACATCAGGGGAACGGCCGGTTTGGCATCAAACGCGGCCTTCCAAAATAAAATGTTCCAGTTTGCGCAGCAGCTCGCTGCGGCGGTAATGCGCAAGATAATACTCTTTGGCGCTCTGGCCCATGGCGGCGCGCTGGGCGGCGTCCATGCGGGTCAGTGCCAGCAGGTTGTCTGCCAGGGCAGCGGCATCACAGGCAGGGGAGCTTAACCCGCCTGCCGCGGCAACCGCCGCATTGCCGGCACCGTCCATACTGGCCAGGACCGGCTTGCCGGCGGCCATATAACTGGCAACCTTGGCCGGTACGGTCAGCCCCAAGTCCGGCGAATCCGACAGGCAGACGATCAAAGCATCGGCCAGCGCGGTGAACTTGGGGATATCCGTTGCCGGAACACTGCCGTAAAACGTAACGGCGTCCTCGGCGTGCAGCTCTTTCACTTTGGCTTCCAGCGCGGCGCGGCTCATGCCATCGCCCACCAGCAACAGGTGCAACATATCCGCCCCGCGGCTGCGCGCATCCTGCACCGCCGTGATGACGGTCTCCAGGCTTTGGGCGGGGGTAAAAGTGCCGGTAAACACCAGGTTGAACCGCCCGCCGAACTGCGCCTGCAAAGCGGCATCCGGCTGAGGAACGGCGTAAAAATCCTCGCAGTACTGCGGGATCGCAGCAACTTTCTGCGGCGGCATACCGGTGCGCTGGCACAGCCGCTGCTGCAGCGGCTCACTCATGGCAATCAGTCGGTCGGCCTTCTTATATAAAGCGTCGCTTACACCCTGGGCAATCGCGCGCAGGGCTTTGTTTTTCACATTCAGCACGCTGTACAGGTTTTCGGGCCAGATATCCAGCACATAGTTGGTAAAGGGAATGTGGTGCTTTTTGGCATAGCGGATGGCGGGCCAGCACATCAGTACCGGGCTGGTGTTAAAGCAGAACACCGCATCGTACCCGCCCGGCAGACGGTGCAGCGCATGGGCGGCGTACCACGGCCAGCTGACATAGTTCAAAAAAATGTTGACCGAGGTGTTGCCCCTGCGCGGAACCTCTTTGCAGCGGTACAGGCGGGCACCGTGCCATTCTTCTTCAAAAGGGCCGGCGGCGCTGTAACCGGGGAACCATTCGACTTTTGGGTAATTGGGCAGCCCGCAAAGCACATCCACCGCAATGCCATCCTGCAAAAAACCTTCCACAATATCATTGATGCGGAAATTTTCCGGCCAGAAATGCTGCGTAACAACAAGAATCTTTTTTTGAGAGGGCAAAGGGCACACCTTTCGAAAGTTAGGAGTTAGGAAGTAGGAGTTAGGAGTTGAAGAACGGCTGCTAGACTTGAGGTCTTTTGCAATCTATAAAATGCTCTGTAGGGAACGATCTTGACCGTTCCAAAGCATTCAGCTTGTCGCAGCCTCAAAAAACTCCTAACTCCTCACTCCTACCTCCTAACTAAAAAAACTCAGTTTTTTCTCCACACCATCTTATTAACCACCCCGGTGTAGCTCTGGATGATCTTGACGACCTTGGTGGAAACGTCTTCAGTGTAGTAGGGGACGGGGATGCCGTTGTCGCCGTTGGCGTTCATGGCAACGGCGGTGGCAACCGCCTGTTCCACGCCGCCCTCGCTGATGCCGGCCAGCACAAAGCAGCCTTTGTCCAGTGCTTCAGGTCGCTCGGTGGAAGTACGGATGCAGACAGCCGGGAACGGATGTCCCACGCTGGTAAAGAAGCTGGATTCCTCCGGCAGGGTGCCGGAATCGCTGACCACGGCAAACGCGTTCATCTGCAGATGGTTGTAATCATGGAAGCCCAGGGGCTCATGCAGCTTTACGCGCTCGTCCAGCTGGAAGCCCATGGCGTCCAGCCGCTTTTTGCTGCGCGGATGGCAGGAATACAGAATGGGCATATCATAGGTCTGGGCCAGGTGATTGATGGAGGTGAACAGGTCGATAAAGTTCTTTTCGGTATCAATGTTCTCCTCGCGGTGGGCGGAAAGCAGCATGTATTTGTGCGGCTCCAGCCCCAGGCGCTCCAGCACATCGCTGGCTTCGATCTTGGCCAGGTTGGCGTGCAGCACTTCCGCCATGGGGGAACCGGTCACAAAGGTGCGCTCCTTGGCGGTGCCTTCGGCATTCAGGTAACGGCGGGCATGCTCGGAATAGCACATGTTCACATCGGAAATGTGGTCCACAATGCGGCGGTTGGTTTCCTCAGGCAGGCACTCGTCAAAGCAGCGGTTGCCGGCTTCCATGTGGAAGATGGGAATGTGCAGCCGCTTGGCGGCAATGGCGGAAAGGCAGCTGTTCGTGTCGCCCAAGATCAGCAGGGCGTCGGGCTTCTGTTCCACCATCAGGGCGTAGGACTTGGCAATAATGTTGCCGATGGTTTCACCCAGGTCCTTGCCGACGGCATCCAGATAGAAATCCGGCGCACGCAGGCCCAGGTCCTCAAAGAATACCTGATTCAGGTTATAATCATAGTTCTGGCCGGTGTGGACCAGAAGATGGTCAAAATACACATCACACTTTTTAATCACAGCCGACAGCCGAATGATCTCCGGCCGCGTGCCGATAATGGTCATAAGTTTGAGCTTGTTCATTGTAAAACACCCGATACAGTTAGGAGGTAGGAGTGAGGAGTTAGGGCAACACCGCACAATTCCCGCCTAGCGGCTTAAGCACCGCTTCGGCGGCTGCGGCACGGCATCTGCGTTGCCAAAATGCTCGATAAGACATCCAGTATTATCTGCGCTTTTGGCTTAGCAGCTGCCGCACCTCGCTCGCCGTATCGGCACTTAGAATTATGCGGTATTGCCTTAGGAGTTGAAGAACGACTGCTGGTTTTATTGTCTTCCGCAAACGATAAAGAGTTTCGCAGGGAACGGCTTTGAATGTTCTGAGACATTTACCTTGCCCAGGTTTCAAAACTCCTAACTCCTACCTGAGTATATACGTTTAAAATGTTACACTTTCAAAAAGAACGTGTCCGGCTTGGCGGGGTCAAACGGTTCGTTGGCCCACATCAGGGTCACAAGGTTTTCAGTATCGCTTAAGTTGATGATGTTGTGGGTGCAGCCGGGCAGCATCTGCACGGCGGTGGGCTTATCGCCCCACACCTCAAACTCCATCACTTCGTCACAGCCAACTTTGCGCTCCTGGATCAGCCCGTGGCCGGAAACCACAATAAAAAATTCCCACTTGGTGTTGTGCCAGTGCTGGCCCTTGGTAATGCCGGGCTTGGAAATGTTCACGCTGAACTGGCCGCAGTTTTCGGTTTTCAGCAGCTCGGTAAAGCTGCCGCGCTCGTCTGCGTTGACTTTTAAGGGGAAGGCAATCCGCTCTTTGGGCAGGTAGGAAAGATAGGTGGAATACAGCTTTTTGGCAAAGCTGCCCGCCGGGATCTCCGGCACCACCAGCGTGGCGGGCTGGGCGTGGAACTGTTCCAACAGATCCACAATCTCCCCAAGGGTCACTTTGTGGGTGACGGGAGCAAAGCAGTAACGGCCATCCACGGCAGGCACCGGGGTAAGGCCGTCATAATTGCAGCGGTGGGGCGCAGCTTCCAGCGCATCCAGCATCTCTTCTACCAGATCGTCAATGTACAGCAGTTCCAGCTCAGTTGCGCGGTCATTGACGGTGATGGGCAGGCCGTTGGCAATGTTGTGGCAAAAAGTAGCCACGGCGCTGTTGTAGTTGGGGCGGCACCATTTGCCAAACAGGTTGGGAAAGCGGTAAACCAGCACCGGGGCGCCGGTGGTTTTGCTGTATTCAAAGAACAGTTCTTCTCCGGCCAGCTTGCTTTTGCCGTAATCGCTTTTGCCATAGCGGCCGATCAGCGTGGCCTGAATGGAGCTGGACAGCATCACCGGGCAGGTGTTGCCGTGGGCTTTCAGCGTATCCAGCAGGGTGGAGGCAAAGCCGAAATTGCCCGCCATGAACTCACTTTCCACTTTGGGGCGGTTGACCCCGGCCAGGTTGAATACAAAGTCTGCCTTGGCGCAGTATTCATCCAGCAGCGCCGGAGCCGTGTCCAGGTCATACTCAAAAATATCAGTAATGTTCAGGGCCGGGCGGGTGCGGTTTTTGCCATCGCGGATATTTTTCAGGTTTTCACACAGATTGCGCCCGACAAACCCCTTTGCCCCGGTGACAAGAATGTTCATGCCTTGCCTGCCTCTTTCAGTGCTTCCTGGATGTACTCGGTGGTCATGATCTTTTTGATGGTGCCCTCCACATCCAGGCGGCGGGTATTGTGGCTGGTATAATCTTCATCGGCCTGGGTGTGAACCTGGCCCTTGATGAAGTACTTGTCATAGTTCAAGTCGCGGTTGTCGGCGGCAACGCGGTAATAGTTGCCCATATCCTCGCTGCGCATCCGCTCTTCCTTGGTCATCAGGGTCTCGTACAGCTTTTCGCCGTGGCGGGTGCCGATCACGCGGGTGCCGGTGTCGCCAAACAGCTGCTGCACGGCTTTGGCCAGATCGCCAATGGTGGAAGCATCGGATTTCTGGATGAACAGATCGCCCGGATTGGCGTGCTCAAAGGCAAACATGACAAGGTCAACAGCCTCATCCAGGTTCATCAAAAAGCGGGTCATGTTGGGATCGGTGATGGTAATGGGGTTGCCGGCCTTGATCTGCTCCACAAACAGCGGAATCACGCTGCCGCGGCTGCACATCACGTTGCCGTAACGGGTGCAGCAGATGACCGGGCCGCCGCGCTGTGCGCTGACACGCGCGTTGGCAGTGATAACATGCTCCATCATGGCCTTGGAGATGCCCATGGCATTGATAGGGTAAGCGGCTTTATCGGTAGAAAGGCAGACCACGCGCTCCACGCCTGCTTCAATGGCGGCATGCAGCATGTTGTCGGTGCCCTCAATGTTGGTGCGCACGGCCTCCATGGGGAAAAACTCGCAGGAAGGAACCTGCTTGAGCGCAGCGGCATGGAAGATAAAGTTGACGCCGGGCATCACATCGCGCAGGCTCTGGATGTTGCGCACATCGCCGATGTAGAACTTGACTTTATTGTAATAGTCAGGATAGTTGGCCTGCAGCTCATGGCGCATGTCGTCCTGCTTTTTCTCGTCACGGCTGAAAATGCGGATTTCGCCGATATCAGTCGTCAAAAAAATGCTTGAGCACGGTGTGGCCAAAGCTGCCGGTGCCGCCGGTGATCAACAAGGTTTTATCTTTGAAAATGGTATTTGCCATGGTTTCCTCCTGTCAGGGGACGAACTTTTGGTGGTAGGCGCAGCAGCGTCGGGCATCTTCCAATGCCCATAAAGCCAACACTTCCCCTATATACAACCAATTCTAACATAAAAGTTACAGCTTGAAAAGGGCCTGACCTTGGAAAATGCTGTTTTTGTGGTACAATACCCCCAGTGCAACCATTATACAATAAAGGAGAATCAGATTTTATGCGCGCTTATGAACGTTTGCTGAATTACGTTAAGGTGTATACCACCTCGAACCCCGTAAGCGATACCCACCCCACCACCGCCCGCCAGTTTGACCTGGCCCGCATGCTGGTCAAGGAGCTGCAGGACCTTGGCCTTGCGGATGCCCATGTGGATGAGCACTGCTATGTTTACGCCACGCTGCCCGCCACCCCCGGCCACGAAGCTGCCAAGGGCCTTGGATTTATTGCCCATATGGATACTTCCCCCGATGCACCGGGCGAGAATGTGAAGCCCCAGATCCATGAAAATTATGACGGCGGCGATGTTGTCCTGCCCGGTACCGGCGCAGTTCTCAGCACCAGGCAGTTCCCATTCCTGGCAAAGCTCAAGGGCCAAACCCTGATCACCACCGATGGCACCACCCTGCTGGGTGCGGACGACAAAGCCGGTGTGGCCGAGATTATGACCATGCTGGAGATCCTGCAGAAAGAAAACCGCCCCCACGGCAAGATCTGCGTGGGCTTTACCCCCGATGAGGAGGTTGGCCAGGGTGCTGACCTGTTTGATGTGGAGCATTTTGGCGCAGCCTATGCCTACACGGTGGACGGCGACGAAGCGGGCGAAATCAGCTATGAAAACTTTAACGCTGCCGCTGCTTTTGTCACGGTACACGGCTTCTCGGTCCATCCGGGCAGCGCAAAGAACGCCATGAAGAATGCGCAGAACATTGCCATTGAGTTCCACAACGCCCTGCCGTATTACGACCGCCCCTGAATACACTGAGAACCGCGAGGGCTTCTACCACCTGTGCAGCATGGAAGGCGATGTGACCGGCGCCAAGCTGGGCTACATTGTGCGTGACCACAGTGCCGAAAGCTTTGCCGCCCGCAAAGGAGACCATGCGCCACATTGCCAAGCTGCTGAACGAAAAGTATGGCGAAGGCACCGTGGAGCTGGAGCTGAAGGACAGCTATTTCAGCATGCTGGAAAAGATCAAGCCGCATTTCCATCTGGTGGAAAATGCCCGCGCCGCCATCCGCAAGGCTGGCCTGGAGCCGCTGGAAACGCCCATTCGCGGCGGCACGGACGGCGCGACCCTGTCTTACATGGGCCTGCCCTGCCCGAACCTTGGCACCGGTGGCTTTAACTACCATGGCCCGTGCGAAGGCATCACGGTAGAGGCTATGGATAAGGCAACCGAGATTCTGCTGAACCTGGCCGATATTTATAAGGATGTCCAGTAACCAGCGCAGCCTTTTTGAAAAAAGGCCTGGCGAAAAACTTTAGGCAATACCGCACAATTCCCGCCTAACGGCTCAAGCACCGCTCCGGCGGCTGCGGCACGGCATCTGCGTTGCCAAAATGCTCGATAAGACATCCAGTATTATCTGCGCTTTTGGCTTAGCAGCTGCCGCACCTCGCTCGCCGTATCGGCACTTAGAATTATGCGGTATTGCCTTTAATTGGCTTCGCATAAAAAAGAGTAATAGTCGTGTGGTGCCCACGGCGGTGCACCGACATTATTCTTTATTCATTATTATTTATTATTTCATTCCTGATAGAAAAATAGCGCCCGACGGTTTAAGCGTACCTGTCGGGCGCTGTTTGTTTATTTGCTTATTTATCCGGTTCACAGTCCAGAATGGAGGGAATATTGGCCCATTTATCCGGTTCGGCTTCGTACCGTTCGTGCAGCCAGGCAACGGCGGCATCGAGCCCCTCCTGATTGCCGGGGAACTCTGCCATCTCCTGCTTTTCATCGGCGGTGTGTTCCAAGCTCCATGGGCCGGGCCAGATGGTGGCGGTCAGATATTCGATCTTCCGCTTGCCGCTTTCATCGGCGGGGTCAGCTTTTTTGGCGGGGGCTACCAGATAGCGCATGCCGCCCTGTGCGCCGGAGTACGGGTTGCCGCAGTGGAACCAATGGTAGATGGGCAGGCAGTCCAGCATAAAATCTCCTCACTTTCAGGTTTTGCTGCGGTTCAGTTCCGCGCGTAGTTGGATCAGGCGGGCAATATCTTCCTTATCGGCCTGGGTCAGTTGGTCTTTCAGGTTCTGGTAGGCGGCAATGGGTTCGTCCTGAATCAAAGCGTCCAGTTCCGCCCCGACAGGGGAGCCCTGCCACCCGGCCAGATAGCCGGGCGCCACGCCAAGGCAGGCGGCAATGCTTTCCAGCTTATCCAGCGGAATATTGGTTACAATGCCGGTCTCGTATTTATAAACCGCTTGTTTGGTCACATGCACCTGTTCGGCCAGCTGCTCCTGTGTCAGCCCTTTGGCGGTGCGTGCTTCGCGGATGCGTTCCCCAATGGTCATGCGGATCACCTCCCAAAAAGTATAGCAAAAAACCTGCGGGTTTACAAGATGATAAAAATAACTTGACAAGTTACAGCAAGGATGCTATCCTGTGAGTAACCTGATAAGTTTCAAGAAGGAATGCTCTCTTTCGGCTGCAAAACAGGCAAAGACAGAGGGCAATATCGCATAATTCTAAGTGCCGATACGGCGAGCGAGGTGCGGCAGATGCCAAGCCAAAAGCACAGATAATACTGGATGTATTATCGAGCATTTTGGCAACGCAGATGCCGTGCCGCAGCTGCCGGAGCGGTGCTTAAGCCGCAAGGCGGGGAATTGTGCGGTGTTGCCAGAGAAAACAACAGCAAAGCGGCGGCAGCAGGGCCGCTTTCATTTGAAACACAAGTAACTTATCGGGTTTCAAATGGATCATAAGGAGGAATGGAATGACCCACGAAATTGAACTGGAAGGATATTACCCTAAAATTCTTGGCAGCCCCATGTGTATGCTGTGCCTTGGCACCAAAGCCAGCTATGGTATGGAGGTTCTGCATTTCCAGCGCGGCACCGGGTGGGATGGCCTTGCGCTGGATGTCACGTTTACCCCGGACCCCCAGGCGGAGGGGACAACGGTGCTGGCGGATGCAGGGGACACCGTAGCGGTGCCGCCCGCCGCCACAGCGCAGGCAACCAACAGCGGCAGCATTACGGTGCGCGGCGTGCGGGATGGCGTGCAGTGCATCAGCTGCAACATCCCATACCTGGTGCTGAACCACGCCCCGGTGCCCGGCCAGCAGACCGACCCGGCGGAAAGTGTGTGGAAACAGTATGCCGATAAGCTGATCCCCGCGGGCGGCAGTACCGGGCAGGTGCTAGCCAAGGCGTCCGCGCAGGATATGGACCTGTACTGGGCCGACGGCACCACCACCCAAACCGAAACCACACCCCACATGCTGACCAACGCGGGCCGCAGCAAAAAGAAAGCCATTGTATCGTTTGTGGATGACGACTGCCGCAGCGAAGCGTACACCGTGCTGTTCCCGCTGGTGCAGGAGCTTGGTATGCCTTATACCGTGGCTTGCCCGGCGGGGCTTATGGGCAAAACCGGCCGCATGACGGTGGAACAGCTGCAGAAAATGGCGCGCAGCGGCGTGACGGTGGCATGCCATACGATGACTGAAACCGATATGGAGCAGGATACTCCCGAAACGCTGGAAGCCACCCTGCAGCAGTTTGAAGCAGAGATGCGCCGCTGGGGCATCCGCGGGGTGCGCAGCTATGCCTATGTGAACGGGCGCTATAAGGCAGACTGCCTGAACACCGTAAAAAAGCATTTTGACCTGGGCCTTACGGTGGAAAAAGGCATCAACCAGATCCCGTATGAAAGCTGCCGCATGAAGCGCGTGGAAGTGTGCCCAAAGAACAAAAGCTACACGCTGGAGTATGTAAAAGCGTGGGTAGACAAAGCCGTGCAGGATGGCGGCTGGCTGATTTTGATGACCCACGCATGGTACACGACCTTTGATGCAGCACAGCTCAAAGAGCTGGTGGGTTATATCCGGGCCAGCGGTGCGGAGCTGATGGACCTGTACGATGCACTGGATGCCACCGGCAACGTGGTGGAAGCGGGCGACTACCAAAAGCCGGGCGCGGATGCAGCGGAACCGTTTTTTGTGGTGGATGCGGATGGCCGCGCCTGGACCAACGCGCTGGAGAACTTACGCCCGGCAGATGGCATCACCAATGTGGAGGCAGCCCTGCAAAGTGGATATGTGATCTCCACCGCCACCGGCAAGGCAATCAAAACATCAGATACCGGGTTCCGGGTCACCCAGCCGGTGGATGTGACAAGCGCGGCCCAGGTGTTGGTAACGGCTTGGGCGTATACGGGTTTTGCGCTCTATTCTTTCTTTGATGCGGCGGGTACCTGCCTTGCCGTAAAAGCGGCCGATACCGATTATGCTGCGGGCGGCAATACCCTGACCCGGCAGGCAGTGGCCGTGCCGCATGGGGCAGCCACTTTGATCGTGGCGGGCAATTTGTACCAGGCGCTGCCCGCCGTCAGGCTGGTCAGCGCGGCAAACCTGGTGCAGCAGGTAAAAAGCATGACGGTTGCCTGGCACGCCAACTATGTGCTCAAAATTTCCGGCTCGACCGTCAACTATGCAAACGAGAATCGGCGCATCAGCGAAAAAGTTGCCGCTGCGGCAGGGGATACCTACCGCCTGAGCTGTTCGGCCAACTGGAACAACGCGCTGTATGTGATCTATGCGGCAGACAACAGCGTGCTGGCCTGCCGCCAGGCCCCCAACAATGCCGCCGGTGAGGTACTGACCGACTTTGCGGTGACAATGCCGGAAAACACTGCCTATTTCCGCGTGGCAGCAAACCTGGAAATCCAGCCGGAATCCTACGCGGTGGCCCAATACACCACCCGCATTGCGGCCAAAGCCCCGGTGCTTACGGTTGCAGCGGTGCGCACCCTGCTGGATATTTTGCGGGCGGGGACCTATACCCAAAGCCAGCAAAGCGCCATCCAGAATCTGGAAAATGCACTGCTGATCATAGACTGACAATACAGCGCGGTTTTTCAACAAAAAATCCAAAGGCTGTTGAATAAAAAGAAAAAGCGCAGAACCACTTTTGGTTCTGCGCTTTTTGGAGCGGGATACGAGTCTCGAACTCGCCACCTACTGCTTGGGAAGGAAGCGACCTATACGCTATAACGCTAAAAAACGGGGAAAATACAGGTTTATTACAGGTTTACGGGAAATTTATCGCCACTGGATTTTCTCCAAATTGGCGACCAAAAGGGCGGTATCGGGGTGGGTGTAAATGTTCAGGGTGGTGGCGATGTCGGCATGGCCGAGAATCTGCTTGACCACCTCCGGCGGCAGGCCGCTGGCCGCCATTTTGGTGGCGGCGGTGTGGCGGCAGGTGTGCGGGGTGACACCCTGGATGCCCAGCTTTTGCATCAGGCTGCCGAAGGACTTGCGCACGTTGTTGTGGTCCCGCGGGAGGCCGTACCTGGATGCGAGGAGGGGGGAGCCGCCGGCACCGGCGGCCAGCCATTCGGCGGCGAAGGGGCGGACATCGGGATGGATGGGAATGACGCGGCGGCGGCCCGCTTCGGTCTTTTCGCCGCCGACGAGGTAGCCGTCCGCCAGGTGAACATCGTCCCGGCGGACGGTGAGCAGCTCGTTCAGGCGCATACCGGTGTAAACCAGCGTCAGCGCGATCTTGGCGGTTTCGCCCAGGCGGGGGTCGCAGACCATGCCCCAGATGGCGCTGACTTCGGCGGCGGAAAGCACCCGCGTTTTGGGAGCGCCGGGGGACGGCAGCGACAGCGCCTGCGCGTAGTTGGTGTGGATGATGTCCTGATGGATGGCGTACTGGCACAGCTGGCTGAACAGCTGGCGCTGCTTTTCGCACAGGCTGCGGCTGCCGCCCGCGTCGGCGATCTGCTGGATGATGGTCTGGTAATCCTCGGTCTTCAGCTCGGCGATGCGGCGGCGGTGCAGCGGTTCCGCCTTGTTGTATGCGTTCCGGTATGACTGCTGTGCCGACTTGCTGATTTTGGGGTAGTGCAGCACGCTCCAGCGCTCGTACACGTCGCTGAGGGTGTAGCACAGGCGGTCGGGCGCGGCCTGGCTGGCGTTGACGCGGTCCAGCGTCTGCACCGCGTCGCCCGCTGTGGCGAACGAGCCGATGCGGGTGCCGTCGGCGGCAACGGCAACGTAGGGGCGGTTTTTGTTGCGTGGGTCCTTCCAGACGGTACCGGTGCCGCGCGCGGGCGGCGGTGGCGGCGGCGCTGCGGGCTTCGCAGTCCGCCAGGCGCTTGCCGCAGTAACAGCACAGGCGCGCGTCCGGCGGGACGCTGCGCCGGCAGCGCGGGCAGTTCATATGCAAGCCCCCTCCCATGCCGTGCGGCCACCCCGCACGGCTTTTTATTTTTGTTGCACAGTTTTGGTATTTGCCCCGGGATTTTTGACAAAACGCATGGATTTTGGTTGCCTGCCGCCCGGCGGAAAGCCATTTTCGTGACGCCGCGAAAATGGTTCACCTCCGGTTCATGGCGCTATTGCCCGGCGGGTGGTCATTTCCGTTTTGGAAGCAGCCACCGAGGATTTCTCGGCTGCTGCCTATTTCTGCCAGTCTTTCCCTTTGGCCAGCTTCTTCTGTTCCCGCTGGATCTGTTTGATGCTCTTTTCGGGCGCGGGCAAATCCTCCGGCATGGTGCCGCCCAGCTCTGCAATGGTCTGGCGCACCTTGCGGCCAACCTGATAGTGCGTTTCGTTGGCGGCGTCCTTCCCCTGGATGTTTTCCCGCCGCAGTTTTTCATCGGTCTGGGTGGCACGGAACAGATTGGCGGCCAGCTCAGTGCTGCCCATGTGGTCAAGAATTTTCTCGTTCGGTTTCAGCCCCTTGCGGGCGTGAATGTCGCGCATTCCCAGGCCGCCATATAAGCCCTGATACCCTTTGTTTTGGAACACGGCGTACTCCTGCGGCGTTTCGACCCCGGCCTGTTTGGCGGCTTCGGCCAATGACTTGTTATGCTCGACCATCTCGGCGCGGATCGCAAGGCGTTTTTGTTCTTCGCTGAGGATGTCGTAGTTTTCGATCAGCTCCTGCTGTCGTGTCTTAACGGCAAAATAGGTCTGGCCGACGGCAATCACCTCTTTGCGCGGGTCGCCGTTCTGAACGATGAGATAGCAGGCATAGCGGGACAGCATGAGATCGTCAACCTTTCGCTCTGCGCCGCTGCCGATTGCAACCATTTTGCCGACATTGGCAAAATGGTCTTCGACGGAATATCCGCTGTTCTTGCAAGATTCTTTTGCACGTTCTATCACTTCAGAAAAACGCCGCCACTGGGTATATTCCAATACCGCTTGCAGCTCACGGGCCAGCCAATATTCCTGACCGTCTGCATTGGTGTGCTTGATGGATTCAAAAGTGGCGTCGGAGTATTTTTCAATATCAGACATTGCCTAATCCTTTCTTTGTTGCCCCGGCGGGCGGTTATTCCTGTATCCCCCTGCACAGCCCCACGGCCAGGCCCTCGATGTACACGTCGTTCATTTCCTCTTTGCGGCGGATGATGGAATCATAGGCGGGGTTTTCCGGGCGAAGCTCGACATAATCGGGGTGGAGGTAGACGCGCTTTAGGGTAGCCTCGTTGTCAATGCGGACGGCGGCGATCTGGCCGTTTTTTTACCGCCGAAGCGGATTTTACGAATTAAAGTCCACACCCCTGCACGCTGTCCAATAGTGCAGGGGTTACTGTATCTCCTGCATCATCTGGTGCAGCCAGGCGGGGCATTTGTTGCCTACCTGTAGCAGTTGACCGTTACGGTATTCGGCTACCAGCGCAAAGCCGTTGTCGTTATCAAAAAATTTAGCCTCATCGCAATAGGGCAGAATCTTCGCCACATCGGCAAAGCGGTGTGCAAACCGTGCCTGTACATCCTTGGCCGGGATGTCATGGCCGCCGCGCTCGACGCGGTTTTTGATGCGGCGCAGGCTTTCCTCGGCAGTGTCCAGGCCCACATAATACAGGCGTATAAAGTAACCGGCCTGCTTGGCACGGCGGCACAGCCGCTTGGGGTAGCCGCCGGAGAGGGTCGTTTCCTGGGTAAAATTCACGCCATCAGCAAGGGCGGTCTCGATGCGCTGCACGGCCAGTTTGCCGCCCTCGTACTCATCGCCGCCGCACTGGGCTGTCAGCTGATCCGGGTCAACGACGATGCCAAGGTCAGTGCGCTCGGCCCGCAGCGAGCCGGTCAGACTGGATTTTCCTGCGCCGTTCACACCGCCGATAATCGTATAAATCTGCATACCTTGCTTCCTTTCATATCCCGCGGCAGATGCCGACTACGCGGCCCTCGATGGTGATCTCGTTGAGCTGGTCGCGGGTGTAGACCAGCGGGGAGAAGGCGGGGTTCTCGGCCTGGAGCATGACGGTGTCGCCCTGGCGGTAGAAGCGCTTGAGGGTGGCCTCCTCGCCGATGCGGACGGCAGCGATCTCGCCGTTCTCGACTTCCGGCTGTTTACGGATGCAGACGATGTCGCCGTCCTGAATCATGGCTGCCATGCTGTTGCCGTGGCAGGTCAGGGCGAAATCGGCCTGCCAGAGGGCCGGTACGCCGATGCGGGCCTCGATGTTCTGCTCGGCCAGGATGGGGGTACCGCAGGCAATGGAGCCGACCAGGGGCACGGCGGACATTTCCGGCATGGGCTGGAAGCCGGGAGGGATGGGGGCGGCAGGCGTAAGGCTTACTTCTTGATCTCCGTCGAGGAGAGCGATCACGTCGTTAAAATCAACGCCCATTGCACCCGAAACACTCTTGATGGTTTCGAGTGACGGAATCGGGCTTTTTCCATTTACGGGATTGATGTTGCGCTCCAAAATCGAGATATATGCTTTGCTTAAACCGCATTTCTTCGCAAAATCGTCCATGCTCATGTGATGCTCCGTGCGGTAAGTCTTAATGAGTTCGCCCAGTATCATACGGCACCTCCTATCTTGTCAAATAAAGTATACACTGCGCTAGACAGAATTGCAAGATTTTTTGTAAAATACACTTGACAGGCGTTGTCTAGCGTGCTAGACTGTAAAAAACAGAGGCGAGGAGGTGATACAGTTGGCATACAAAATCAAAGACGCACGCGCCGAGCTGAAGATGTCGCAAGAAGAATTGGCAAAAAAGGCCGGTGTGTCGCGTCAAACGATTAGTGGCTTGGAAAGCGGTGCGTGTACGGTTACAACCACCGACACGCTGATTAAGATTGCACACGCACTCGGCAAAAACGTGAGCGATATTTTTTTGCCGTGAGCGTCTAGTGTGCTAGACGATTTCTGGCGGAATCCCCGCCCTTTTCCCCGCAGCCCCGCCACCCCAACCCGCACAGGGAGGAACTACCATGAAGAAAGTATTGATCACCTACCACATGACAAACGGAGAGGAAGATGCAGAAACCTGCATTGCCCTGCCAATGGCCGATGAAGTAGCCGAGGATGTTCTGACCTGGGGCGACGACAGCCGCTACATACGGCGCGGCGGCGCAGTCCGGCAAGCGCTTGACGCACTGGCAAGGATGCAAGGATACAGTTACACCATGTTCTGCACGGCAGAACTTGTCCAATGACCCGGCGGGCTGCGCCCGCAGAAAGGAGAACCCCATGGACTGGACGGACAGGGAGATGGAGCTAAACCCCACCATGACCATCACAGACCTGTGCGAATTTTTAAGGCGAACTGCATCCCGGCCGCGCCGGACACGATGGGGCGGTACATCACAGAGGGGAAGTTCCCTTTGCGGTGGGGCTGGACGGCAGCGCCGACGGCAAACGAAAACGGAACTTTATTATTTTCAGGGCGGACGCTTACGCCTGGCTGGATGCAAAGCTGCACCGCGAAAGCATTAAGCCAAAACCGTACCGCCCGCCCGAAACATGAGGAGGAACAACCATGGAATTTGACAACGAAAACAGCCGGTGCGTGAGCGCCGGGCCGGAGCCGGATGCCCGCGTGTGCGTGATCCTGCGCGGGGAGGAAGTAGAAATCGAACTGAAAGGCAGAAGCGTGGACCTTGTAAAAATGGCAACGGCTGCGCTGGTGGAAAGCATCAAGAAAGGCGTAAAGCCCGGCTGCTGGCCGGGGGTGCTGGACCAGATCACCGATGCCATGTGGGCCAACCTGGACGACTGGGAACCCGTCCCGACACCGGAGACACCGGAGGTACACCCATGAAGCTGACAGACAAGGAACGCAACACCTGCGCGGCGCTGCTGTGCCGCTGGGCGGCCAGGGACAACGAGCTGATGGCCAGCGACCTTTACAGCAGCAGCCAGTATTACAAGCTGATGGGCGCGCTGACAGCCCTGCGCACGCTGGGCCTTATGGCGGAAGCCGTCCTTTTCCGACGCACCCGCGCCCGGCGGGTATTACAACTTTGGCAAGATCATGCTGGACGGCATGGTGTACGACGTACCGGAGCCGAAGGAGGAAATGGAAAATGAAGATGCAGACGATCCGCCTGCCCAGCAATAATGCCCTGCGGTGCCGCGCGCTGGCGCAGGAAAACGCCGCCCTGCGCGCGGCGGCGGCCCGGTGGGCCAAGGCCCGGCGGCTGGCGCTGGCCGTGAACGGCACGATCGGCGCGGTGGGCGTGGGGCTTGTGGTGGGCAGCGGCCTGCCGGCCGCCCTGTGCCTGACGCCGTGGGACTGGCCGCTGACGCTGGCGGGCGCCGTGCTGGCGGGGGCCGCGTGCGTGGTGGAGTGCGCGCTGACCGACCGCTACACCCGCCCATGACCCGCCGCGCCCGTCTGGAGCGGCTGGCGGCTGCCATCCTTGCGCGGATGCAGGCGCAGGCCGCCGCGCGGATGGACCGGCACGGCAGGCCGCAGACCAACCCGTACATGACCAACGTCGCCCACCCGGCGATCCTGACCCTGTACACCCAGTGGAAGCGCAGCATTGACGCGGGCAACTACGCCGTGGGCGATTTAGACCGGATCATGTTTGAGCTGTCCCTATTGAACGACCGCGCCGTGGCCGCGCTGGAGAAAGAGTACGCAAAGGAGCTGACCACCAATGACGGGCTGCCGTGACGCCGAAGCGCCCTATTGCCAGTGCGCCGCCTGCGCGGGCAGCTGCTGCTGCCGCGCCGAGCACCTGGTTCTGTCCTGCCCGGTGGCGGACTGCCCGGATTATGTGCCCAGGGGCCGCGACGATTTTGTGCCGGTGCTGACCAGCAAGCAGCTGGCGGAACGGCAGGCCGCCCAGGCCGCCATAACGCCGCCCGCCCAGCAAACCACGCTTGACGAAATACGCGCCAGGCTGGCGGAGGCAAAGGATGCGTGGGAGAAACAAAAGGAGATAACGCAATGAGGAAACGACAGGAAGATCAAGACCTGCTGCCGTGCCCGTTTTAAGGAGTCCGCATGATAAGATACATCAGTCTTTTTAGCGGGATTGGAGCATTTGAGAAAGCACTGGATAATCTGGGTATTCCCTATGAACTGCTTGCTTACTGCGAAGTAGATAAATATGCCAGTAAAGCCTATTCTCTTCTGCACCATGTTCCCGAAAGCATGAATCTGGGGGATATTACCAAAGTGGACGAAAAGGCTCTGCCGACCGATATTGACCTGCTTACATACGGGTTTCCCTGCCAGGACATTTCTATTGCAGGAAACAAGAGAGGGTTTGTCAATGAGGACGGCACTAAAACCCGAAGCGGATTGTTCTTTGACGCATTGCGTATCATCGAACATTGCAAACCGAAAGTGGCTGTTGCTGAGAACGTAAAGAACCTCACCAGTAAGAGCATGAGTTCTATCTTCTCTATCGTACTGGAAAGCCTGGATAATGCAGGATATAACTGCTACTGGCAGGTTCTCAACAGCGCAGATTACGGTATGCCGCAAGGGAGAGAGAGAGTATTCATTGTTTCCATCCGTAAGGACGTGGATGACCGCTCTTTCCGATTCCCTCCTGTTATTCCGCTTGAGATGTGCATGGGTGACCTCTTAGATGAGAAAGTCCCGGCAGAGTTCTATTTATCTGAGGGAAAGACCCAGAGCGTCATAAGACATGACAGCAATCATCCCGGTCATATCGCAGACAAGGGGGGACGTGTCCAACCTTACTGTCAAGGGACTATAAAGACCCGAAGGTGGTGATTTGCCCATGATGATAATTCAAGCAGCAGATTTGAATCACTACGGCAATGACCAGATGAATCGTATTTATTCACCAGAAGGTCTTGCTCCTACACTGAAAACGGTTAGTGGGGAGGACGTGAGGTGAAAGTGCTGACAAATGGTAGATACCGAAAACTGACTCGAAAGAATACTTTCGGCTGATGGGTTTTTCAGACTCAGACTATGAACTGCTTGCAACGAATGGTATCTCCAAAACACAGATTTACAAGATGGCAGGAAACTCCATCGTGGTTACGGTTTTGGAACACCTGTTCAAGCAGATTTACACACCAGGTACTCAGAGCATTGATTCTCTCAAGAAGAAATCTCTGGATATATTCATGCAGCAGTCGCCCAGCGGAAGGGCAGGAGGCTCATAACATCCAGACTGCCGGGTTCTATACTTCTGCCCGGCGGGCGCGGGTTCAAGTCCCGCCTGCTGCACCAGCGCCGCAAATCCTCCCGCGGCGCTACATTCTCTCTTGGCACCTGTCCGACCGCCCAGGCCAAAGGCGGCAGGCCCAGGCACTGGCAATGCCTGGGTCTCTTTTGAGACCTAAGCCCCGCATGAAGGGCGCGGGCCGAAGCAAACCAGACAAAAAGCGAAAGAAGGCAAGAAAATGAGGCCGAAAGAGCAAATTTTGCAAAACCCCCGGCTGAAGATCGTGCAGGCCTGGAAAAGCGGCCTGATGGGGTATCTTTTTGCAGCCGCAGGCCGGGCCACGCGAGGTATCGGTTGTGGCAAGGTGGGATGACGACACGGAGCACGTCAGCGTTGCTGCGCAGAACCGTGACCCGACACAGGGCGAAATGCGCATGGTACAAGAGATTTTTTGGGGCGAGGGGGAACGCGTGGTGCAGCGAAACCCGCGCTTTAAGCTGCACGGACACGGCCTGCACCTGTGGAAAGAGAACGGCACAGACACAGCCGCGCCGCCGGAAGGGGAAAAATGATGGTCGCTTTTTTGATCGGCGCGGCCATAGGCTTTTTTGGCCGGCTTTGAGGAGGCCAAAACCGAACGGCGGTACGAGGACGCGGACGAGGAGCCGGAAATCTACCGCCCCATCCCCATGGAGCACACCCACGGCGGCGAGGACTGACCCGCCGCAACCTTGAAAATACAGACCGGACGCCAACGCAAAACAGCCCCCGGTGGGCTGTTTTTCCGGCTTGTATACCGTATTAACATCCGGCGGGAAGTTTGTTGAAACCAGTCGTAAGTCAGTCGCAAACCAGTTGCAACCCAGGAAAGGCGGAACCCTATGCGCTGTTTTATGCGCCAGGTCAGCTGGCGCAGCGGAAAAGGATACAAGCAGGTGGACATTATGCCCATCCCCACCGAGGGCATCCACCGGGGCGCGCGCGGCAAACGGCGGCACGCGTCCAGCCTTGTGCAGCAAAGGCTCAACGGCAAGCACAGCCGCCGCTACCTGGTGCAGCTGGTGAACGCCAACTTTGGCGCGGGGGACTGGCTGCTGACCCTGACCTACGCGCCGGAGTATCTGCCCGCCAGCTTTGAGGAAGCCTGCCGCCGGATGGAAAAATTCATCGACCGGCTGCGCGCCGCCTGCAAGCGGGCCGGCCTGCCCGCGCCCGCCTATATCTGGGTGACAGAGGGCGGCACCGAGGAAGCCGAAGCCGCGGGGGAAGCCAAGCGCTACCACCACCACGCCTTTCTGCGCTGCGCGCTGGACGCCCGCGCCATCACCGAGCTGTGGTGTACCGGACGCGGCAGGCACCGCCGCCCACTGGGCCGGGTGCATCTGAGCCTTGCCCAGCCGGAGCAGGGCAGCCTGGAAGCCTGGGCCGACTACTGCATCAAAACCAAGCACTGCCGCCGCAAGTGGCGGCAAAGCATCGGGCTGAAGAAGCCCGTTGTTACCGTGAACGACAGCAAATACACCCGCCGCGCCATCGAGCGCGCCGTGCGCACCGGCGAGGCCTACCGCCCCGCCTTTTGGGAGAAAGCCCACCCCGGCTGGCAATGCAAATCCATCCGCGTGGAATACAACGAGTACCAGCGCGGGTATTATGTCCGGCTGGAATTTTGGAGGGAGAGGAACACCCCATGACCGTGCCCTGTTACCATTGCCCCGACCGGCAGGCGGGCTGCCACGCGCAGTGCGCGGCATACCGCGCTTTCCGCGCCGAGCTTGACGAGCGGAACGCAGCCGCCCGGCGGGCGGCCGCCGTGAACGACGCCGGCGCCGCACGCGGGGACAAAATACGCCGTGACGTGCGCCGCCACGGCCTGAGCGGGAGGAAAAACCGATGAGCAACCAAAAAACCACGCCGGCCGTTGTTGAGCTGGCGTGCATGCAATGCGGGGCGCCGTACCCAGCGCTGCCGGGCAGCAGCGGGCTGTGCCCTGCGTGCGCCAAAAAGGCGGCCCGCACGGCGGTGTGCGCCAAATGCGGCAAGCCCTTTGCCCTGCCGCGCGGCGGGCGCTGGCCCAAAACCTGCCCGGACTGCCGCGTCCCAAAGCGGAACCGCGGGCAGGGGCCGCGCGGGCAATACTTTGGCGATAAGGCCCCCGCGCCCACCAGCGCCGCCAAAGCGGAAAAAGCCGCGCCGCCGCGCCGCAGGACGAAGGGAAAAGGCCCCGGCGGGGCACTGGGGGCGCTGCTGGCCGACCTGGACAAGGAGAACGCCCGGCGGGGAAAGAAGGGACTGCCGCCCCTGAGCTACGGAAAGTACGTGCAGCTGTTTGGGAGGTGATGGCGGGTGCCGCAATATCGGTCCTATGGCCAGACGCGGGCGGTGTGCCCGTATTACCTGCGGGACAGCCGGTTAAAGATCAGTTGTGTGCCGGTGACGGAGCAGGCGGCCTGCTGTGCCGTGGAGTTTGACAGCGAGCAGGAAAAGCGCAGATACATGCAGGAGCACTGCTTTAAGCGGCAGTGCTGCTGTGCTGTGCGCAGAATGCTGGAGGGTGAACAGGGCGGAGGGTTCGCGGAAGTTCGCCGGTGAGAATTAAAAATATTTCCGCGCGCGTGCGCGCGAGGGCAGGGGCGACCCTGCCCTTTTTGAGTTTTTGGGGCAAGTGGGGGCGCGGAAGGGGCGCGGCGGCTGGTACATTGGACAAAAGGGAACGACAGGAGGGCGGCGGCGTGCGATACCGGGACAACACGGTGAAAGGGACCCGGCGGGGCAGCAAATGGCCGGAAGCGGTGAAAACCGCCTGTATGTGCGACCTGCTGACGGACAACAACCTGAGCGTGGTGGCGCGGCGGCACGGCGTGCCGGAAAGCACGCTGCGCACCTGGGAGCGCCAGGCGCGGCGCAAGACGCCGGGGGAACAAAAAAGCTTGTTTGAGGCGGCCAGGGAGCAGGAGCTGCGAGAGCTGAACCGCAAGGCGAGCGCGGCGGCCAACAACAGCGTGGACTATGTGCGCAGGCGGCTGGAGCGCAACGACCGGGACACCGAAATTTACGAGTGGGCGCTGCGGCGGCTGAACGAGCTGGACGGGGTGATCCCCTATGAGGGGCCGGACGACGCCGAATGCGAGGCGCTGGGGCCGGTGCGCGCCGTGCGGCCGGAGGAACCGGGCGAGCGGGAGCGGATGCAGGCGCTGATGGAGCGCAACCGGCCCATGAGCGATTTTGCGGCGGCCAGCTATATGCGCGGGCTGGTGAGCGTGACCGAGCGGGTGAGTAAAATGCTGGGCGACGGAGCCGAGGACAGCGGCATTGTGGTGGTGCTGCCGGAGGACAAAGGGGCGTTTGAATGACGTTTGCCATGTGGGATACCATCAGCGCAAAGCAGATGGAGTTTATGCGGCGGAGGGAAAAGTACATTGCCTACGGCGGGGCGCGCGGCGGCGGAAAAAGCTGGGTGGCGCGCACCAAGGCCGTGGGGGAATGTGCCTGCGGTACGCGGGGCTGCGGGTGCTGATGGTGCGCAAGACGTTTGCGCAGCTGCGCGAAAACATTATTTTGCCCATGCAGGAGCAGTTTGCGCCGCTGTACCGCGCCGGAGCGATGCGGTACAACGGGCAGAACAACGAGGTGCGGTTTTACAACGGCAGCCGGATTGTGTTTGGGTACTGTGACAGCGACCGCGACCTGCTGCAATACCAGGGCGTAGAGTACGATGTGATTTTTTCTGGAGGAAGCCACCCAGCTGAGCGAGTACCAGTTTGGCATTATCCGGGCAAGTTTGCGCGGCGCGAACGACTACCCCAAGCGGATGTATTTGACCTGCAACCCCGGTGGGCAGGGGCACGCCTGGTGAAACGGCTGTTTGTGGACCGGCAGTTTACGAAGGACGAGGACCCGGCGGAGTATGCGTTTATCCAGGCGAAGGTGTACGACAACGCCGTGCTGATGGAAAAGGACCCCGGATACCTGCGCAATTTGCAGACACTGCCGGACGGGATGCGCAAAGCCTGGCTGGACGGCAGCTGGGATGTGTTTGAGGGGCAGGTGTTCACCGAATGGCGGGACGACCCGGCGCATTACGCCGACGGGAAGTGGACGCACGTGATTGACGAGTTCCGGGTGCCGGAATGGTGGAAGATATGGCGCGGGTTTGACTTTGGCTACGCAAAGCCGTTCAGCGTGGGGTGGTACGCGGCGGACGGGGACGGGAAGATTTACCGCATCCGCGAATGGTACGGCTGCACGGCGGTGGCCAACGAGGGTGTGAAGCTGGATCCGCAGGCAATTGCCGCGGGGATACGGGAAATTGAGCGCACCGACCCCAACCTGGCGGGGCGCAAAATCCTGGGCGTGGCTGACCCCAGCATTTTTGACACGAGCCGGGGGCGCAGCGTGGCCGACATGATGGCCGACGCGCCCAATTTTGTGACCTGGACGGGCGGCGACAACAGCCGGCTGGCGGGCAAGATGCAGTGGCATTACCGGCTGAAATTTGACGCCGACGGCGACTGCATGATGCAGGTGTTCAAGGGGTGCCGGGAGTTCCGGCGGACGATACCGGCGCTGCTGTATGACGCAAAGCACCCGGAGGACATTGACACCGCAATGGAGGACCACATTTACGACGAATGCCGGTATGTGCTGATGGAAAACCCCATCAGCCCGCGGCAGGACGAGCCGCTGCCGCCCATTGGCGACGACCCGCTGAACATGGAGCGGGATTTGCGGCGTGAGAAGTACGGGAGGAGCAAAGCATGGCGATGAACCCAACGAACGGCATGGCTGCTGGACAGCCGGGAACCGGGAACCCCTTTGCGGGGCGCATCGGGCAGGTGCCCGCCGCGCAGGATGTGCAGGGCAGGCAGGCCCCGCGGGAGGAACAGGCGGCGCAGCCCATTGGCCCCAAACAGCTGAGCGAGGCGACGCAGGTGCTGCTGAAGTACAAGAGCGGCAAGGCGGCGCTGGACCGGCGCATTGTGGAGAACGAGCACTGGTACCGCCTGCAACGCGACACGGAGGACGGCAACTTTGCGGACAGCGGGTGGATGTTCAACAGCCTGGCGAACAAGCACGCCGACGCGATGGACAACTACCCGGAGCCCAACGTGCTGCCCGCGCGCGGGATGATGCCGACACGGCCAAGGAGCTTAGCAGCATATTGCCGGTGGCGCTGGACCAGAACGAATACGAGCAGGTGTACAGCGACGCCTGGTGGTACAAGCTGAAGCACGGCACGGCGGTGAAGGGTGTGTTTTGGAACGGGGCCAAGGACGGGGGCCTGGGCGACATTGACCTGCGGCTGGTGGACCTGCTGAACCTGTACTGGGAGCCCGGCATTACCGACATACAGGCGAGCCGGAACGTGTTCCATGTGGAGCTGGTGGACAACGAGGTGATTTTGGAGCAGTGGCCGTTTGCCAAAAACCACCTGGGGCAGGGGCTGACGGCGCAGCGATACCAGTATGATGAGAGCATTGACACGAGCGACAAAAGCCTTGTTGTGGACTGGTATTACAAGCGGCGGGGCGTGCTGCATTACTGCAAGTATGTGGGCGAGTGTGTTTTGTATGCCAGCGAGAACGACGCGCAGTATGCCGAGCGGGGCTATTACGACCACGGCAAGTACCCGTTTGTGTTTGACGTGCTGTTCCCCATGGCGGGCAGCCCGGCGGGGTTTGGCATGATCGACGTGATGCAGAGCGCGCAGGCGGCCATTGACCGGCTGGACAAGGCCATTGTGCGCAATGCCGACATTGCCAGCCGGGTGCGGTACTTTACCCGCGACACCGGCAGCGTGAACGAAACGGAATTTGCCGACCTGGACAAGGACTTTGTACACTGCGCCGGCGACGTGGGCGAGGACAGCCTGCGGCAGATTGTGGTGCACCCGCTGGACGATATTTACGCGACGATTTTGAACAACAAGATCAGCGAGCTGAAGGAAACCAGCGGGAACCGGGATTACAGCCAGGGTGCGACGACCAGCGGCGTGACGGCGGCCAGCGCCATTGCGGCCCTGCAGGAAGCGGGCAGCAAGCTGAGCCGCGATATGCTGAAAAGCGCCTACCGTGCCTTTGTGCAGGAGTGCTATTTGTGCATTGACCTGATGCGGCAGTTTTACACCGCGCCGCGGTGCTTTAGGATCACGGGGGAAAGCGGCGCGCAGGCAGGGTTTGTGGAATTTGACAACCGGGGCCTGATGCCGCAGCCGCAGGGCGTGGAGTTTGGCGTGGCGCTGGGCGACCGGCTGCCGGTGTTTGACATTACGGTGGTGCCCGCCAAAAGAGCACGTACAGCCGGTTGAGCCAGAACGAGCTGGCGAAGGAGCTGTACGGGCTGGGGCTGTTTAACCCGCAGCTGGCCGACCAGAGCCTTGCGGTGCTGGACATGATGGACTTTGACGGCAAGGACAAGGTGGTGGAGAAGATCAGCCAGAACCAGACGCTGTACACCCAGCTGATGGCGGCGCAGGCGCAGATGGCGCAGATGGCGGCGGTGATCGACGGGCTGACGGGCGGCAGCACGAACCTGACGGGCAACATGGCGGCCAGGACAGAGGCGACCGCCAACCAGGACAGCCCCAACAAGGCCGAGGCGAAAACGACCACGACCGACGCGGTGGGCGGCACCCTGGCGGGCGACAGCCTGGCCGTGCAGGCGCGCCGCCGCGCGCAGAACGCGGCGGACCCGAACAAGTGATCCGCGTTAGGGTGCGCTGTGGCCCCGGCGGCGCGGAGCTGACGGCACAGGGGCACGCGGGGTATGCCCCGGCGGGGCAGGACATTGTGTGCGCGGCGGTGAGCAGTGTTTTGTACACCCTGGCGGGGCTGCTGGACGCGAACGGGGAGCTGGAAGCGTTTGCGCAGGGCGAGGGCAGCACCCGCATTGCGGCGCGCGGGGGGAGCGCGGGACAAAAAGCGTGACGCGCGCGGCGGAGATACTGCGGGTGCTGGCGGAGCAGTGGCCGGAGTGCCTGCGGGTGGAGGAAACGGCGTTTGAATGAGATGTTAAAGCGGGAAAGTTTTGGGGCAAGTGGGGGCGCGGAAGGGGCGCGCGGCGCGGTAGGATAAAGGCAGACGCGGGCCGTGTGCCCGGCCGGATACAATGACACATCGGAAAGACGAGGGCTTTGCATGATTTGCAACTGGAAACAGCAGTTTGACATCCAGCGCTTTGCCGAGGGCGGCGCTGCGGGCGGGGCGGCTGCGGCCGCCGGAAGCGCTGCCGACGCCGGGCAGCCGGGCGAAGGGGCCGGTGCGGGCGCACAGAGCGCGCCAAACGCGGCCCAGACGGGGCAGGACACCGCTGCCGGGGAAACGCCGCGCGACCTGAAAGCCGAGTTTGACGCCCTGGTGAAGGGCGAATACAAGGGCGAGTTTGACGCGCGGGTGCAGAAGATCATCAACCAGAGGTTTGCCAAGGCAAAGGCCGCCGAGGAAGCCAACGGCAAGATGCAGGCCGCCATGGACGTGCTGGCCCAGCGATACAGCCTGAAGGCCGACGATTACGACGGCATTGCGGCGGCGCTGAACGACGACCAGAAGCTGTACGAGGAGGCCGCGGGCGAGGCAGGCATGGACGTGAAGCAGTTCATGCGGGTGCAGCAGCTGGAGCGGGAGAACGCCCGTTACCAGCGCCAGCAGGCCGAGCTTGCCCAGCGCCGGCAGATGGACCAGGCGTACCAGCGCCTGATGCAGGAGGCCGACGGCGTGAAGGCGCAGTACCCGGCGTTTGACCTGAACGCCGAGATGCAGGACCCGGACTTTGTGCGGCTTTTGCGCGCGCAGGTGCCGCTGAAAACCATTTACGAGGTGCGCCACCAGGACGAGATTTTGGGCGGCGCAATGCAGTACACCGCGCAGAAGGTGGCCGCCAAGGTGGCCGCCGGCGTGAGCGCCAACAGGGCCGCCCGGCGGAAAACGGCGCGGCGGCCAGCGGCGCCAGCGGGGCAAGGTTTGATGTGGCACATTCGACAAAGGAGCAGCGCATGGCGCTGATCCGGCGCGCGGCGAACGGAGAACGAATCGAGTTTTAAGGCCTGCCTGAAAGGCGGGCAGGAAGGAGGAAACCCATGATCTGCAACTGGAAACAGCATTTTGACATCCAGCGCTTTGCGGCTGCGGGCACCCAGACGACGGGCACCAGCACCCTGAGCGCCGAAATGAAAACATTTTACGACAAAACCCTGCTGGACAATGCCGAACCACAGCTGGTACACGACCAGTTTGGGCAGGAGCGCAACATCCGGCGCGCGGCGGCAAGACGATCGAGTTCCGCAAATTTTCGAGCCTGGCGAAGGCCACGACCGCCCTGACCGAAGGTGTGACCCCGGACGGCAAGAGCCTGACCGTGACCAGCAAGACCGCCACGGTGGCGCAGTACGGCGACTACATTGTGCAGAGCGATATGCTGGAGCTTACCGCCATTGACAACACCATTGTGGAGGCGACGAGGCTTTTGGGCGACCAGGCGGGCCGCACCCTGGACACCGTGACCCGCGAGGTGCTGGCCGGCGGGACCAATGTGCTGTACTGCCCCAAGATTGCCACGGACGGCACCGAAACCGCCGTGACGGCCCGCGCCAGCCTGGACGCGACCTGCCTTTTGACCGTGAAGCAGGTGTTCCGCGCGGCGGCGATCTTGAAGGCCGCCAACGCGCCCAAGATCAACGGCGACTATGTAGCGATCATTCACCCGTATGTGGCCTATGACCTGATGATGGCCGCGGGCGACGCCTGGATGGACGTACACAAGTATGCCAGCCCGGAGAACATCTACAACGGCGAGATCGGCAAGCTGGGCGGCGTGCGCTTTGTGGAAACCACCGAGGCGAAGATCGTGTCGAACAAAGCGACCAGCCCCATCAACATTTTCTGCACCCTGTTTTTGGGCGCGGACGCCTACGGCAAGACCAAGGTGGAGGGCAGCGGCCTGGAAGTGATTGTGAAGCAGAAGGGCAGCAGCGGCAGCGCCGACCCGCTGAACCAGCGTTCCAGCGTGGGCTGGAAGGCAATCAAGTGCGCCGAGCGCCTGAGCGAGGAGTACATGGTGCGCGTGGAGAGCGGAAGCACCTGGAGCAGCCAGGCGGCGGTGAACTGATAACAGAAAGGACAAACAGCGATGAGCAGCGTGAAAAAAAGCATTGAAACGGCAGAAAGCGCACAGGCGGCCGGAGCCGGAACCGGCGAGGACGCCGTGCGCGAGGCACAGCGCGAGGCCATGGCCCCCGCCCGCGTGGCGGAGGAGGGCGACCCCAACATGACCGAGAAGGTGACGGTGCGCCTGCCGGTGAACCGGGAGAACCCCGGCGACAACGAGGTTGTTGTGGGGCTGAACGGGCGCTTTTACAAGATCAGGCGCGGCGTGACGGTGGAGGTGCCGAGGGCCGTGGCGCTGATTTTGCAGCAGAGCGAGGAACAGGACGCCGCGACGCTGGAAATGATCGAAGCGATCGGGACGGCAAACAGCACCAGGGCTGATGCCGCAAGAGAACAACACCCTACACAGGGGCGACGGGGAGAAAAGCCCGCCGCCCCTGATTTTTTAAGAAGAGGTGAAGAACATGACGATACGGCAGGCTTTGACACAGGTGGAGCAGGTAAAGCCGAACGCCGTGCCGGACGAGGTGCTGGTGCAGTGGCTGAACGAGGTGGACCAGACGATTTTTAAGGAGCTGGTGAAAACACACGAGTACGGCACAGAGCTTGTGTTTGGCGGGTACGACCGCACGGACGAGAGCGGCGCGGACAGTGTTGTGCTGCTGGCGCCGGAGCCGTACAGCCAGCTGTATGTGTATTACCTGTGCGCGCAGATTGACATGCAGAACCAGGAATTTGACCTGTACCAGAACAACGCCGCCCTGTACAACAAGGCATACAGCGACTATGCGAGCTATTACAACCGGAAGATCATGCCGGCGAGCGAGGCAAGGTTTAACGCCTGGGGGGTGAGGTGATGCGGCTGCCAAAGCTGGAGGGCAAAACGGGAAGCACCGAGCTGAACCGGCAATTTTTAGGATACCGCCATGTGGACGCACCGGACGAGGGCGCGTTTACGAGATGGAAAACGTGACAAGCGAGCGCTACCCCTGATGGCCCCGCGCAGCCCGCGCGCCAAACTGTATACCCTGCAAAACCCCGGCGGGCTGTGCGCCAAGACGGCGCTGGCATGGACAGAGAACGGGAAGCTGTATTACGGCGGCGAGGCCGTGGCCGATGTGAGTGAGGGCGAAAAAACCTTTGTGAGCATGGGGGCGTGGCTGATCGTGTTCCCGGACGGGGTGCGGTACAACACGGCGGACGGCACGGTGGATGCCATTGGGCAGAAGAATGTGACGGACGGGACTGTGAACTTTACCCTGTGCGAAGCGGACGGCACGGCGTACAGCGACTATACCGTGAGCGAAACCGAGCCGGAGGACACGACAAAATACTGGCTGTGTACCGGCAGCGACCCGCACTGCCTGAAAAAGTACAGCGCTGCCACAAAGCTGTGGAACACGATACCGACCACCTATGTGATGATAAGCGCCGCCGGCATTGGCAAGAACCTGGCGGAAGGCGACACCGTGACGGTGAGCGGGGTGCTGGACAGCGTGGGGGCCGACCTGAACGGCGAGATGCTGCTGCAGCAGGCGGCGGACGACGCGGTTGTGGTGGTGGGCTTTTTGGACGAAACGGCAAGCCAGACCGACGCGGTGACGCTGGAGCGAAAGGCCCCTGAAGCTGGATTATGTGGTGGAGTGCAACAACCGGCTGTGGGGGTGCAGCAGCGAGGAAAAACGAGATTTACGCCTGCAAGCTGGGCGACGCGACCAACTGGAACTGCTTTGCTGGGCTGGCGACCGACAGCTACACCGTGAGCGTGGGCAGCGACGGGCCGTTTACCGGCGCGGCAGTGCAGCTGGGGTATGTGCTGTTTTTTAAGGAGAACTGCCTGCACAAGGTATACGGCAGCAAGCCGAGCAACTTCCAGGTGAGCATGACGGCCTGCGAGGGGGTGCAGCCGGGCAGCGCCAAAAGCCTGTGCATGGTGGGCAGCACCCTGTATTACAAGGCCGACCACGGCGTGATGGCCTATGACGGCAGTGTGCCGGAAAGCGTGAGCGCGGCGCTGGGCGGCGTGTATTACCAAAACGCCGTGGCGGGCACCGAGCGCGGGCGGCTGTACCTGAGCATGCAGGACGCGGCGGAAAGCTGGCACCTGTTTGTGTACGACACGGAAACCGGCATTTGGTGCCGCGAGGACGCGGCCCACGCGGCGGCATTTGCGACGCTGAACGGGAACGCCTACATGCTGGACGCGGACGGGTGTGTTTGGAAGCTGACCCCGGCGGACGGGGAAGCGACCGAGGGGCCGGTGCGCTGGATGGCCGAAACCGGGATGCTGGACCCGTATGTGCTGGATGCGCACTACACCAACCGGCTGCAAATCCGGCTGTGGCTGCCGGAGGGAAGCCGGTTTGCGGTGTGGGCGCAGTATGACGACGGGGACTGGCAGCGCGCGGCGGATTTTGCGGGCAGGCGGAGCCGGAGTGTGTTTTTGCCGGTGATCTTGCGCCGGTGCGACCATGTGCGGCTGCGGCTGTGCGGTGTGGGGCCGTGCAAGGTGTACGCCATGAGCCGGGTGACAGCGACGGGCAGCGAACGGCGCGAGCGGGACAGCCTGAACGGATGAGGAGGTGCGGGCAATGGCAAACCTGAGCCAGTTGCAGATGCCGAGCATTGACACGGGGCAGCTGAGCGGCAAGGACGGCAAAAAGATAAAAAGCTACCTGTTCCAGATACAGGAAATGCTGCGGTATGCCCTGAACGACATTGACGAGGACAATTTAAGCGAGGAGCTGCGCAGCAAAATTGAGAGCGGGGGCCTGAGCAGCGAAATCAGCCAGGCGCTGGATGCCATTACCCTGCGGGTGACGGGGCTGGACGATGCCCAGGCCGAGCTGAAGCTGACGGCGGAAGGGCTGACGAGCCAGGTGGAGGCACAGGGCGGGCGGATCAGCACGCTGGAACAGACGGCCACAAGCATTACGGCGCGGGTGGAAACCGCCGAGGGCGATATTACCACCCTGGAGCAGACGGCCACCAGCCTGACGGGGCGCATTGAGAGCGCCGAGGGCGACATTAACACCCTGACGGCGACGGCGACCGGACTGGAAGGGCGCATTGAGAGCGCCGAGGGCAGTATTACCACCCTGACGGCGACGGCGGACGGCCTGAGCACCCGTGTGGAGAGCGCGGAGGGCAACATTACCAGCCTGACGCAGACGGCGGAAGGGTTTGGCACCCGCATTGAAACGGCGGAGGGCGACATCAGCAGTTTGCAGCAGACGGCCAGCGGCCTGACGAGCCGCATAGAAACCGCCGAAGGTGATGTGACCGAATTGCAGCAGACAGCGGGGAGCCTGACGGGGCGCATTGAGAGCGCGGAGGGCGATATTACCACCCTGACGGCAACGGCCAACGGCCTGAGCACCCGTGTGGAGAGCGCCGAGGGCAACATTACCAGCCTGACGCAGACGGCGGACAGCCTGAAAACCCGTGTGGAGAGCGCGGAGGGCGACATTACCACCCTGACGGCGACGGCGGAGGGGCTGAAAACCCGTGTGACGGACGCGGAGGGCAACATTACCACCCTGACGGCAACGGCGAATGGCCTGACCACCCGCGTGGAGAGCGCGGAGGGCGATGTTACCACCATCAAGCAGTGGGCGGACAGCCTGACGCTGAGTGTGGCGAACGGGGACAGCAGCAGCACCATACGCCTGATGGCGGGCAGCACCGAGATTTCCAGCGGGAGCATTGGGTTTACCGGCGTGGTGACGTTCAGCGACCTATCGACCTGGCAGCAGGACAAGACCATCATCAACGGCGGCAACATTACCACGGGGCAGATACACAACAGCGGCTATTCGACCGTCTACGACCTGGACAACGCCTGGATACGGATGGGCGCGTCGGACGGGAACCGGGTGTACATCGACAAGAGCGGCATCCAGTGGTACGGGGGCACCGCCACCAGCAGCGGGATGTCGCAGGGGGTGATCCAGAACGGGCTGAAAACCACGACGGAGGGCGACACCACCATTTTCTGCGCGGACACCCGCTACCAGAAATACGGATGGTGGCACGACAGCAGCTTTCAGGGCATCACGATCGAGCAGGTGGACAACAGCGTGGGGTGCAGCGGAAAACTGGAGGTGAACCAGGGCATCCAGTGCCGTTCCCTGAGCGCGTGGGACGCCAAGAACCGCATTGTACGCACCGATTTTGGAAACCTGGCCATCAACGCGGTGGAAAGCCCGGAGCCGATGTTCTGCGATGCGGGCAGCGGCGAGTGTGATGAAACCGGCCTTTGTTACATCGCAACCGAACCGCGCTACCGCGAGACCGTGAGCGAAACGCAGGATTTGCGCTGGGCGCTGACCCCGACGGGCGCAAGCGCCGCGCTGTGGGCAGAAAAAACGGCCTTTGGCGCAATCGTTCACGGCCCGGCGGGACAGTGCTTTGACTGGGTGTGCTGGGGCGTACAGCGCGGCTTTGAGGGCGTGTACGCCGACGTGAGCGATGCCAAGTACCCGGAGGAGGAGAACCGGGGCGCGGCCCTGCTGGACGCGGCGGAAACAGAAGCGGCGGTGAGTTTGCCACTGACGATAGAAGAAGCGAGTTGAAAGGAGATTTGACCATGAACAAAATCACAGGCTTTAGCGTGCTGACGACCGGCGAGGGGGAGCGGGTGACGCTGTCTTACAGCGTGCTGGACGCAGACGGCAACATCGTGAGCACCAACAACCGCAAGAACTACGTTGTACTGGACGAGGACGTGCTGACGGCAATCGCCGCCATCCGCACCGACGCGGCGGCGCATTTGGAGGGCTGAGATGAAGAGCATTGACAAGCGCGTGCGGGAGCTGCGCAGGGCGGTGGAGGGTGTGCTGAACACCTACGGCCTGCCCCTGAGCATTGACGAACTGGTGCTGGAGGGCCTGCTGAGCACGGTGCGGGCGCAGATGGAACGGGACAGTGACCCGGAGGAGGCTGAAAATGGCAAACCGAAGCAAAGTTGACCAGATCGAACGGGAGCGCCCCGGCGCATACACCCGAAGCGACCGGGTGACAAGCGCCGAGGCGGAGCGCAAGAACTACCAGACCACGCGGCCCAGTGAATACACCAAAAGCCAGGCGGTGCTGGACGCTGAGGCGGCGCTGAAGGATTACCAGGCGCAGCGGCCCGGCGATTACACCAAGAGCCAGGCGGTGCTGGATGCCGAGGCGGCGATCAAAAATTACCAGGCACAGAGGCCCGGCGACTATGAGAGCCAGTACGGCGCGCAGATCGACAGCCTGCTGGAGCAGATACAGAACCGGAAGGCGTTTGCCTATGATTTTAACGCCGACCCCTTTGTACCAGCAGTACAAGAACCAGTACACCAGCTGGGCAGCGACGCGGCGGCCAACGCGGCGGCGGACGCGGCAGCCCTGACGGGCGGCTACGGCAGCAGCTACACGGCCAGCGCTGCCGCGCAGGCCAACCAGCAGTACCTGACGCAGCTGAACAATGTGATCCCCGATTTGTACCAGGCGGCCTATGAACGGTACCAGGGCGAGGGAAACGACCTGTACAACCAGCTGAGCGCTTTGCAAAACCAGGATGAGATGCAGTACGGGCGCTGGCAGGACCGGTACGCGAACTGGGCGGATTACCTGGACTACCTGACGAACCGCGCGGACAGCGAATACCAGGCCGAGTACGGGCGATACCAGGACAAGTACAGCAACTGGGCCGACTACCTGGATTACCTGACCGACCGCGCCGACACGGCGTACAGCCAGGACTACGGCGAATACAGCGACAACTACAACCGCTGGCAGGATTACCTGGACTACCTGACGGAGCGCGAGGACACCGCCTACAACCAGGATTACGGCGAGTACAGCGACAATTACACCCGCTGGCAGCAGATGCTGGACTACTATTACGGCGATTACCGCGACATGGTGAGCGACGAGCAGTGGCAGCAGGAGTTTGCGGAGAGCCAGAGGCAGTTTAACGAGCAGCTGGCGTTTGACAAGCAGCAGTACGCGGACAGCCTGGCGGCCAGCGCGGCGAGCGCGGGCGGCAGCGGGAGTTCTGCGGGCAGGAGCAGTTCGAGAAGCAGCAGGAGCAGCAAGAGCAGCAGCGACGATACCGTGCAGTATTGGATCAGCAAGATTGACCCGATGGCGGGCGGCGGACAGAGCTATGATTCCAGCACCCGCGCAGGCAAGGTTGGCATTGCCAACATGATAAACAACGGCTACAAGAAAGGGAACCTGACCAAAGCACAGGCAAAGTCGATTGCCGCGCACTACGGAATTTCGATTGATTAAGGAGAAAGCAATGAGCGTACATTTGAACCTGCGGAACGGAAAAATCAGGACAGACGACAAGGAGGACATTGTACAGACAGCGGCCCCGGCGGCGCAGGAAACGGCGGCACAGACAAGCGCCGATTACGAGCGGCAGGTACGCCTGAACCTGAAAAAAGGAACCGTAAGCTACGGCGGAAAAAGCTACGGCCTGAGCCATGAGGGAACGAGCAATGCCGGAAGCCAGGCTTTGCAGGAGCAAATTGACGCGAGAAGCCGGGAGCAAAAAGGCGCGCACGGGCAATATCTGGCAGGCACAGAGCCAGACGGCGAACCGGCAAAGCACGGAAGCCCGGCAGGAAGAAACCGCCAGGCAGAAGGTGATCACCATGTTGGCAGCGGGGGCCGCGGGGCTGGGGAGCCGGAGCACGGGCAGCGCGCGCGGCACGGCAAGCAGCTATTTGCAGGGCGGCGGCAGCACGGGCGGCAGCGCCTACGCCGCCGCCCTGAGCGCCCCGGCGGGCCGCACACAGCGGTATGTGAGCGGGCGGGAACAGCTGGGGCAGGACATTTTGAACCTGAACCGGCGGCAGGATGCCGAACAGGCGCTTGGCAGCCGCGTGATGAGCGACACGGCGCGCACCGACACGCTGGAACAGGCGGCGCGGGACACCGTGATCGATGCCATGGTGCGGCAGGCGCAGGCGGGCGGGCAGACGCAGGCGGACAAGGCCCGCGCTTTTGACCAGGTGAACGCCTGGCTGGACGAAAACCCGGAAGCCAAGACGCTGTGGGACGCCGAGCGCGGCGCGGGGCGCGGCAACCCGGCGGCACAGCGCGCGGCGCAGAGGATACGCGCCGGGATGAGCGAGGAGGAGGAGCGCGCCTACGAGCAGGCCGGGGAGCTGTACGACAGTTACGGCAGCGCGTGGAGCGCGGCGCACCGGCTGGGCAGCGACGTGAAGGGCCTGGCACAGCAGGCGGCGGGCAGCTGGGCGACGCTGGCGGAAAGCATTGCCCCCGCCACCCGCGACGAGGCAGCCAACAACAGCGCCGAGCGGCATGCGCTGGCCGAACTGCGACGCCTGACCGACGAGGGCAAAGTGTTTGAAACCGACGAGAACGGGCAGATCCGCACCAGCGACGAGTACGAGGCGGCGCTGGCGCGCTACAACGCGGCGAAGGAGGCCGGGCCGCAGGACAACCAGAAAACCGTTTTGACCGATGAGAACAGCGCCGGGATGCGGCTGTACCACGAGGGCGGCGAGAACCTGGCCAAAGCGCAGGCAGGCCTTGGCAGCGCGGCGCGGTTTGAGCGGACACAGCCAACGCCATTGCAGGCAATTTGCCCAACATGGCACTGGCGCTGATCCCCGGCGTGGGGCCGGCGGTGAGCCTGGGCGCGCTGGGGCGCAGGCGGCCGGCGGGCGCATGGCCGAGCTGTACGACGAGGACACCGGCGCGGACGAAGCGCTGTGGCGCGGCCTGGTGAGCGGCGGCATTGAGGTGGGCACCGAGGTTTTGCCGGTGGGCAGCTGGGTGAAGATTGTGAACCGCGGCGGCAAGGGCCTGGTGCGCAACCTGCTGCAGCAGATGGGCGAGGAAGGCACCGAGGAAGCCGTGGGGTATGTGGTGAACTACCTGGCCGACGTGGCCGCCAAAGACCCGAACGCCGAGTTCAGCTGGGCGGAGCTTGCGCAGAATGCCGGGATGGGGGCCATCAGCGGCGGGTTCTACGGTGCGGCAGGCACAGGGCTGAACCTTGCTTTGAACCGCGCCAACACCCGAATGGCGGAGAACCTGGCAGGCGGCGAGAACCAAGTGCAGCAGGCGAACACCCGCACGGCGCAGGCTGTGCGGGAGGCGGCGCTGACGCAGGCGCAGGATATGCAGCAGGCCGTCGCCGACCCGCTGGGAGCCGCCGCGCGGCTGGAGGAGGAAACCCGCCCCGGCAGCACGGCGGCAGAGGAAAAGTATGCCCCGCAGGCGGCCCAGAGCGCGCAGGAGAGCGCGCAAAACGCTGACGGGGAACTTGCCGCCCGGCAGGCGGAAAACGCCGCACAGGCCGCCGCTGACGCGCTGGCGCAGGAGAAAGCGGCACAGGACGCCGACACCCTGACCGGGGAGGAAGCGGCACAGCGCGCCGATGCGCAGGCGGTGAGCGAGGCGGCGCTTGCGCAGGCCGCCGCCGAGCGGTACGCGCAGGAAAGCGCGCCGCAGGCGGACACGGTGGCACTGGAGCGGGGCACGGTGCGCCGGGAAACCGTGGAAGGAATACAGGCGTTTGCCGACGCGGAGGAAAGCTATACCCCTTACATGAAAAAGGCGCTGGTGGAGCGGTACAAGGGGCAAAGCCCGGCGGTGTATGTGCAGGAGATGCACAGCATGTATAACGCCGGGCGCGAGGGCGTTTTGAGCTTTGAGCAGGCGAAAAGCGCCAGCGCAGCGCGCGCCGCCGTGGTGCAGGACGACGCGGCGCTGTACACCGCGTACAGCCTGGGGCGCAACGCCGCCAGCGCCCTGACGGTGCAGCAGCCTGCCGCCGCCGTGACGGAACCGGAGGTGCGCTATGACGGCGTGCCGGCCGGCAGCGCGCAGGTGCCGGATGCCGTTTTGCAGGGCGTGGCGGAAAAGTTTGGCATGAATGTGGACGTGGTACGCCAGCTGACCGCCGACAACGGCGGGGAGGTGAACGGGTACTGGGCCGCCGGTGCGGCAGCCCTGACCGTGGGCGAAAACAGCGCCAACGCCTACCAGACGGTGCAGCACGAGCTGACCCACTGGATGGAGGGCGAGAACCCGGAGGGCTGGGCCAGGCTGCGCGCGCGGACGATGGCGTTTGCGGCAAGCGAATACGGGCTGGGCGGCGTGCAGCAGCACATTGGCCGGTACGAGAGCAGCTACGGCGACAGGACGCAGGCGGCGGACGAGTATGCCCGCGACCTGTTTGCCGGCATTATGAGCAGCGAGGAGAACACCCGCGCGTTTGTGGAATATGTGAGCGAGGACAGCGAAACGACGCGGGAGGAGAAGCGCAGCGTTTTGAAGGCTTTGCGCGAGATGCTGGACAAGATCGTGGGCAGCATCCGCAGCCTTTTGCGCGGCGGCGACGCGACGCTGGGCGCCGCAGACGGGCGGCGGCTTGCCGAGCGCGCCGAGAACGCCGAGAGCGCGCGCCGTGCGACGAGGCCCTGGCCGAGCTGGAAACCGCGCGCCGGAACGCCCGCGCGCGCCTGGAGGCCGCCGGACAGGCGGACAGCGATACAAAAAACGCCCCCGCGGCAAGCGAGGGCGTGAAGCTGAGCAAAACGAACAGAGCGGGAAGAAAGACTTCCGCGAGGACAAATATTACCGCCGACAGGTGGAGCAGTGGCAGAGCCTGAAACCCGGCAGCCGCGTGAAGGTGGGCACGGTGCAGGAGGGCAGCGCGCTGAACCAGGTGGGATTTGCGGCGGCGGACGTGTACTGACGCGAGCAAGCTGCAAAGGAGCTGACGAACCACGGCGACCATTTGACGGCGGAGCTGGTGCAGAGAATACCGGAGCTGCTGAACGACCCGATTGCCATTACGCAGGCCATGACGCTGAAGAACACAGTGAACGTGTTTGGCGACCTGCAAACAGCAGACGGCACGCCGGTTCTGGTGGGTGTTATGGTGGCCAAAAGATGTGGCCGGGCGAAACGCCGTAACAAAAATCCGCACGATCCACGCCCGCAGCGACTTTGCAAAGCTGATTACAGATGAAAGCATTTTGTATTTGAATGAAAACAAAAAGAAGACCAAAGAGTGGTTCCAAGTCCGCGGCAACCGCGTGCCTTTGGACGGAACCAGTTTTGGTCTTATTCGCAGTATACAGCTTGGGGACGCGGATGTCAAGTACAGTGAGAAGATCAGCGGCGCGGTGACACAGGAAGAACTGGAAAAAGCGCGGGCGGAGTACCGCGAAGCGGAACGCGCCCTGAAGGACAGCTGGGCGAGGGAAAAAGCGTGGCGGCAGCAGGACGAGGCCGAACATGGGCGGTTTTTGGCCCGCCTGATGCAGCACAAGCGCGCCGGGGACGCGGTGCAGTGGAAACAGAGCCAGGAATACCTGGAATACAAGGCGGCGGAAAACCGGTTTAAGGCCGAGCAGGACGCGCTGCTGGAACAGCGCGACCTGGCACAGGAAGTGATCAAACAGGCCCGCGAGCAGGAGCAGGACAAGGCATGGCAGAAAAAGCAGGCCCAGCAGGCCGAGTACGACGCCGAGGTGCGGGAAAGCGGCATGAGCCGGGAGGATTACCACCGGGAACAGGCAGCGGACACCTACGGCACCACAAAGTGGTTTGAGAGCGCCGGGTACATTTTGCCGGACGGGCGAATGCTGGATTTCAGCGGAGGGAGCGACAAGAGCGTACGCGACCTTGACCACCGCGACATCCAAAGCGTTTACGGCCCGGCGGAGCTTGCGCGCGGGGCAGAACAGACGGATTACCTGAATGCCTTTATTGCCGAAGGCAATGTGCGGGTGATGGCGGAAAGCCCCGGCGTGGACGTGAGCGCCGAAACCGAGGTGAGCGACGCGCAGAAGGCGGCCATTGCCGAGATGGCCGACACGCTGGGCGCGGCAAAGCATGGGTTTAACCTGGACATCAGCCGCAAAGACGGCAGCACTGCCGCGACGCGCTGGTACGAAGGCCGGGTGCGCGGCAGCGAAGTGGTGCGCGACCTGGAAACATATTACCGCACAGGCAGCCTGCCGGAGCAAAGCGAACTGAACCGGTTCCGGTACAGCAAGAAGGTAGACGCCGAGAAACACCCGCAGAGAAGGAAAACGGGCGAAGAACAGGTGAGCTTTGAAACCCTGCGGGAACTGCCGGATATGGAGATCACCGAGGTGGAGGAAAACGACCTGGCCGACAAGCCCGTAAAGGAAATTTTGGATGCGGGCCTGGCGAGCACGCAGCGCATACCGGGCAAAAACAGCGGGAGCGTGGTAAACCGATACACGGGAGATACCATTGTTGTGACGAGGGCTGGGCTGCGGCACGGGCTTTTGAACGCGGCCCAGATACAAAAAAATGCCCCGTATGTGGGGCAGATCGGGCCGATTTTGGAGAACGCCGTAAAGGTGAACGAGCTGGAAGCGCGCGGCAAGGAGGTGCGAAGTGATTTGTACCTTGGGGCGGCACGCATGAGCGACGGCAGCCTGATGGGGGTCCGCTTTGTTGTAAATATGTACGAGGACGGCCAGAAGGTGCTGGATGCCGACAGCATGGAACCCTTGCGGGGAAGCCTGTACGCCCATACAGGCAGACAAACTAAAAATGGAACCGAATCCCTCAAGGGGCGAGAGGTCAGCACGAATGCCGTTGCTCTGTACGGTTCCAACATCAGTATAGAAGATTTTTGGGCAGCGTCAAGGAGGAACTGGGCGAAAAATTTATCTGCGAATGTAAAATATGCCTTTGGCATGGACACGGAAACAACGGCTGGTCTTTGGCGAAGGACTGCGGTACAGCGCCCCGACGGAGGCGGACTATGACGACCTGCGGGCGCAGAACCGGGAGCTGGCGCAGAAAAACCTGTACATGGAACAGCAGATGGAGGTGCTGCGGCAGGAGTTTAAGGCATCGGGCGGGCACAGCGTAAGCCGGGCGAGCGCGCGGGGGCATTGCCCAGCGCATTTTGAAGCTGACGGGCAGCAAGTACGGCGTGGACAGGCTGAGCGGCGATTTGTGGCGGGTGTTTAACGTGGAAGGCAACGGCGAGCCGACGCTGAACGCCGACGCGATGGACGCCCTGACCGACGTGATGCGCGGGGTGCTGAACGAGAGCGAGCAGAAAAACACCGAGCTGCGGGAATACTATAAACCGCTGCGCGAAACCCTGCGCGGCACGACGCTGGAGGTACGCCGGGACAGCGCGGAGTTTGCCGAGCTGATGAACGCCTACGGCGACGGCAAAAACGGGCGGCAGTGGGGCAACGTGCGCAAGGCGCTGTTTGGCCGGCTGAACGTGCGGCTGACCGACGGGGCCGGAAACTGGGACACGATGCAGGCCGAGCTGGCCGAGAGCTGGCCGGGAACCTTTGACGCGGAGAACACCGACATTACCGCATTTACCGACGCGGTGCTGGGGGTGTATGAGGCAAGCGTGCCGGTGGTGGAGAACCCGTATGGCATGGACATGGAAACACTGGCGCTTGACCTGGCCAACGAGGCGGTGGAGGGATACCTGAACAGCCCGACACGCCGCACCATGGCAGACCGCGCGGCGCAGGACGCGCAGAAGGCCGCGCGCGCCGAGTACCGCAAGGGGCGGCGGGACGCGCAGGCCGAGATGAAGGCCCCTGTACGACCAGGCATACGCCAACCGGAAAGAGCGGTTTGACGCCATGCTGGAGGTTTACAAGCAGAAGGCACAGAACGCCAAGGACGACGCCGTGATGAGGGAGCGGATGCAAAAGCTGAAATGGGTGCAGACGCGGGACAAAAAGCTGGTGCGCCAGCAGGCGGAGTTTGCCACGCGGATGCAACGGCGCAACGACGGGCTTTTGTACCGCAAAAGCCGGGACAGTGCCCAGAAGCAGGTGCGCACCCTGGCGGCCTGGCTGCGGGAGCCGACGGACACCAAACATGTGCCCAAGAAGATGCGCACCGCCGTGCTGAACGTGCTGAACCTGTTTGACTGGAACACCAGCAACGCGGGCACGGCGACGGCGCAGCGGTGGCAGGAAACCATGAAGGACATTGCCCTGATGGCCAAGGACGCCGAGGCGCTGGAACACATGGGCGCAGGCGCGGGCGACTATGCCGATTTTGACCCCAGCCTGCCGGGATACATTGACACGCTGTTGCAGCAGACCGGCGGAAAGACGGGGATTGGGCAGTTCAGCGGCGAGCAGATGCGGCAGCTGGATGTGATTTTGAAAAGCATGACCAAGAGCATCACGCAGGCCAACAAGCTGCTGGCCGAGGGCAGCAGGGAAACCATTGCCGCCGCGGGCGACGCGAGTGTGGCCGAGATGGCCGCGCGGGAAAAGCAACAGGTAAAGAACAAAAACAACCTGTTGGGCAAGGCGGTGAAGGCCGCCGCCGACACCACGGCGGGCGACGCCCTGGGGCAGCTGCTTGGCGTGGATATGATGGACGCAGGGCGGTATTTTGCCGCCCTGGGCGACACGGCAGAGCAGATGTACCGGCCCATACGCGAAGGGTTTGACAAGCGGGCGTGGAAGCTGCGCGAAACGGTGGAGTGGACGCAGGCCCTGCTGAAAGACAAAACGGACGTGGACAAGTGGACGGGGCGCAAGGCCGAAAAGCGCAAATTTACCGTGACCGACGCGGCCAGCATGGCGGACACCGTGCTGGAGCTGACACCGGGGCAGGCCATGGAGCTGTACTGCCTGAGCCAGCGCGCGGCGGCGAAGGAGCATTTGATGATCGGCGGCATCCAGCTGAAGGACGCCAAGGGCAAGCCGGGGCGGCGGGTGAAGCTGACGCCGGGGCAGCTGGCGGAGATTACCGGCAGCCTGACGACCGAGCAGGTGCAGACGGCACGCGCCATGCAGGAATACCTGAGCACGACCGCGGCGGCGTGGGGCAACGAGGTGAGCAACACGCTGTACGGGTACGACAAATTTACCGAAACGCACTACTGGCCGATGAGCAGCAGCAACGACTTTACCGCCACAACGGCAGCCAGCAGCAGGCAGGCCGGGCTGAACGGCATTAAAAACGCCGGCATGACCAAGGCGCTGGTGAAGGGCGCCAACAACCCGCTGGTGGTGGGCGACGCCTTTGACACGTTTTTTGGGCACACGACGGAGATGGCGACCTATTACGGGTGGTGCATCCCGTTAAGCGACATGATGAAGTGGTACAACTGGCGCGCACCGGAAAGCGCCGTGAGTGTGAAGGAGGGCATTGACAACCTGCTGGGGCGCAAGGGCAAGGACTATTTTGAAACGCTGATGCGGGACATTAACGGCCAGGCGAGTACCGGATACAAGAGCGGCGGCGAGCGCCTGATGAACACCGTGACGCGCAACTGGAAGGTTGCCAAGGTGGGCGCGAACCTGCGCGTGGCGGTGCAGCAGCCGACGGCGTACTTCCGCGCGGGGGCGGAGATCGCGCCCAAATACCTGCGGGGCGCTTTGGGGCGCGGCGCGGCCAACCTGGGCAAAGGGCTGGCGGCCAGGGCCAAGGGCCAGACTTTGAGGGCGGCATGGCGAAAGCCGAAAAATACTGCGCCATTGCCTGGTGGAAAAGCCAGGGATATTTTGAAACCAACCTGGGCAGGACGTGCGCGCCATGGCGCTGGACGAGGAAACGGCGCTTGAGCGGGTGCGGAGCGCCAGCACCGCGATGGCGGAGTGGGGCGACAAAACCACCTGGGGCGCTTTGTGGAACGCCTGCGAGCTGGAAACGCTGGACAAGCACCCGGAGCTTGAATATGACAGCGAAGAATTTAACCGGCAGTGCGCCGCGCGGCTGAGCGAGATTGTGGACAAGACGCAGGTGGTGGACAGCGTGCTGCACCGCAGCCAGATCATGCGGAGCACAGCGACGTTTACCAAGATGGTGACAAACTTTATGGCGGAACCCATTAAAAGCTATGCCATGGTGGCCCAAGCGGCGGTGAACCTGGCGCAGAACCCGAAGGACAAGGCCGCGCGGGCAAGGTTTGCCCGTGTGGGCGTTACCTATGTGGCAACGGCGATGGCGACCGCCGCGGCCGCGGCCACCGTGGACACCCTGCGGCACCCGCGTGGCGACGACGAGGACGACGACGAACGCCTGACGGCGGCGAGCCTGGCCAAGGTATATGCCCAGAACGTGCTGGAAAACTTTGCGGACGGGGTGAATTTGCCGGGGAACCTGCCGCTTTTGCAGGACATCATCGGGTTTATCACCGAGCGCGCGGACGGGAACGCGACCTATACCATAAAGCGCAACGACGTGGAGTGGATCGGCGACGTGATGGACGCGGTGAGTGTGTGGAACAAGTACCTGACGGGCAAAACAACGAGCCTGTACCAGGTGCTGTACCGCACGGCCAACGCGGTGAGCAATGTTACCGGCGTGGCGGTGAGCGCAGCCCTGCGCGACGTGAAGGGCGTATACGACACGCTGACCGGCCTTGCCGGCGCCGACGACCCGCTGGGGATGGACAAGGACCTGAACCGCATTGCCCTGGCGCTGGACGGCGGCGACGCTGACAAGGCGAGCCGGCTGTTTGCCGGGCAGGTGGATGCCAAGGTAAAGAGCGGCACCGACCCCGCCGACGCCGTGACCGCCGCCCGCAGCACCGTGACGAAGCTGTACAGCAAGGCGTACCAGCAGGCGGACAGCGAGGAACGCGCCGAGATGCTGGACGCCCTGATGGGGCTGGAATACGGCGGGGAGCGGGTGTACGATTTGGACACCGTGACCGGCTGGGGCGTGACGGTGGGCAGCGCCGACATTACGGCGGCGCTGGACACGGCGGACGCAGACGCGGTGCAGGAGATGATCGACGAGAGGGTACGGCAGCTGGAGCGGGCCGACGAGGAAGCGGCGGCGCAGGCAAGCCGGATGATGGAGGCCGGGACCCTGACCCGCGAGGAATATGACAGCGTGCTGGACAGCGCCAGGGACGCCAAGGAACTGCGCACAGCGATCCGCAGCGCCATAACAAAAGAGATGAAGCCGAGATACCAGGCGGCGGACACGGCCGGGCGGCAGGAGATTGCCGAGATGCTGTGCAGGCTGAAGGTGGACGGGCTGACGGTGTACGAGGCGGACGATTTTAAGAAATGGGAATGAAGCTCCTGAACCAATAACGCATAAAGATGCCCCCGGCGGGCCGTGTGAGAGCGGCAACCGGGGGCGTTTTGGATTTTTTACGGGACAAGTGGGGGCGCGCCCGGATACGGCGGCATGGCAAAATAAAGGCAGAAGCGGGCGCACCGGCGCAAAAGCCGGAAAAACAGCCCGGCAAGGAGGGTATGGTATGACCCAGGGAACGACCCCGACGCTGGTGTTTGAGCTGGACATAGAGCCGGGAACGCTGGTAAGCCTGTATTTGACGTTCCGGCAGGGATACGGGAGGAAGTGACCCGGCGGGAGGACAGCATTACCGCCGACAATGACGCCAAGACCCTGACGGTGACGCTGACACAGGAAGAAACCTTAAAATTTGAGGAGGGCGGCAACGTGGAAATACAGCTGCGGGCCGTGACAACGACCGGCGCGGCGCTGGCCAGCAACATTGTGGCGCTGCCGGTGGAGCGGATACTGCTGGGCGGGGTGATCACATGAAGCTGAGTTTGCTGAACAGCAGTGAAACCGTGCAGATGAGCATGAGCGGCGGCGAGGCGGTAAGCCTGAGCCTGAAAACCGGCGCCGTGCAGACCGGCGGAAGCCTGAGCATTGGCCACGGCCTGAAATGGGAGAGCGGCGCTTTGTGCGTGGACTGCGCCGACGCCGTGAAACCGACAATACCCTGCCCGTGACCAGCGCCGCCGTGGCGGTGGAGGTGGGCAACATCGCGGTGCTTCTGGGCACCATTTGAGGAGGATAGAACATGCCAGACACGACACAGACCAACATTGCGACCGAGATCACCCGCATCCAGAACGACCGCAACACCATCCGCACCAAGCTGGTGGAGCTGGGCATGGCGGAAAGCACGTCCAACCTGGACACGCTGGCCACCGCCATCAGCGGAATCACCAACCAGGGCGCAGTGAGCGCGACGGTGAAGGAGGGCGACACCTACACCATTCCAAAGGGCTACCACAACGGCAGCGGCACGGTTTCCGGCGTTTCCGGCGGCGGCAATTACAACCTGCAAAGCAAGAAGGTGACGCCGACCAAGAGCCAGCAGAGCGTGACGCCGGACAGCGGCTATTATGGCCTGTCCGATGTGACGGTGGCGGCGATCCCGTCCAACTACCAGGACGTTTCGAGCGTGACGGCGACGGCGGCGGATGTGCTGTCCGGCAAGATCGTGGTGGACAGCACCGGCAAGACCCTGACTGGCACGATGGCCAACAACGGCGCTGTGACCAAGACGCTGGACACCACGACCACCAGCTACACCATCGCCAAGGGCTACCACAGCGGCAGCGGCAAGGTGAGCATTACCAAAGAGAGCAAGAGCGTGACGCCCACCAAGAGCGCCCAGACCGTGACACCGACCAGCGGCAAGGTGCTTTCCAGCGTGAGCGTGGCGGCCATTCCCGCGCTGTATGTGGACACGACGGAGAGCACGACCGATGCGGCGAGCGCAGCCAACATCCTGAGCGGCAAAAAAGCCTGGGTGAACGGCAGCCAGGTGACGGGCACCATGGCCAACAACGGGGCCACCAGCCTGACCATTGACGGCCTGACGACCCTGAGCGTGGCTGTGCCCGCGGGGTACACGAGCGGCGGCACCGTGAGCCTGACGGATGATATTTACGACGCGCTGGCGGCGATCTGATGCTGCTGAAAGGAGAAGCGGATGGCGGACACGAACATTAAAACGCAGATCAGCCGCTTAAGCGGGGCGAAAGCGACCTTGCCACGGCGATCACCGCCAAAGGGCGTAACGGTGCCGGATGACACAACGATGGACGGGTACGCCGCGCTGGTGGAGCAGATCGACACGGGGGTGGATACCAGCGATGCTACGGCGACAGCCGCTGATATTGCCGAGGGCGAAACGGCATATGTGAATGGCAGTAAGGTGACAGGGACACTTAGCAGTCCGGTCAATGTGTTTGCCGAGGCTGCGGATTGCCTTTCGGTTAGTGGAAGCTATATAGCATACACCAGTCCCGGCAGTGGAACTGATAAAGCCATATGGGATAAATCTAAAAACAACATTGTTAAAATAAAGGCATCCTATTTAGGTTCGTGCTTCGCGAGCCAAGTCCTAGAAGGCCGGACTTTTACGGCGGATGGAACATGGAAAAACACGACAACCGGTGCTTTTGGTGGTGATATTTTATTACATACAGAGGGCACAATGCCCAACAACGGCGCGTGGACATCGACCATTGCGCCGGGGGCGAGCGTGACCATACCGGCGGGCTACCACAATGGCAGAGGCAGTGTGACGGCAAGCGGCTCTTCCAGCGGCGGAATTGACACCAGCGACGCGACTGCGACCGCAGCGAACATCCTGAGCGGCAAGACTGCTTATGTGAACGGCAGCAAACTGACCGGCACCATGACCAACAACGGGGCGGTGAGCAAGACCATGACCGCAAACGGCAGCTATACAATCCCGGCGGGCTACCACAACGGCAGCGGCAAGGTGACGGTGAACGTATCGTCAAGCAGCGGCAGCAGCACAAACAACGTTGAGGCTTATGCCATTACGAACACCAACCCCAGCGTGAGTTTTAAGCGCACTGACGGGGCAATCAAGATCTGGGGCTACGGCACCATGACCAGTTCCGGCGGCTGGGGCCAGCAGACTACGAGCCTGGTCGCGTTTGAGGGCGACAAGTACCACAAGGGCGCTATATATGGCAGCCCAAGCAGTACCAGTTTGAGCCTAAGCATCAGCAACGGAAAACTGACTGGCCTGCCGAGTGGTTTGACGGCGATCAGCGCGATTGTAACAAGAGGTATATGATATGGCAACACAAGCAGACGGATTGACCAGCAGTGTGCCGGACCCGCTGAGCGAGGTTTTGGGCTGCGGGCTGGACAGCGGCGACGACAGGCGGCAGGCACAGGCCTATGCCGTGCAGGCCGCCCAGAGTGCCGTGCAGGCAGACGCGGACGCCAAAAGCGCAGGGAACGCAGCGGTGCGCGCCGAAAGCTGGGCGGCGGGCGGAACAGGGACCCGAACCGGAGAGGATGCGGACAACGCCGAATACTATGCCGGGCAGGCCAAAACCAGCGCGACAGCCGCAGCGGCAGACAGGGCCGCCGCGGAAACAGCCAGCCAAACCGCCGTAAGCAAGGCGGAGGCGGCGGCAGCCAGCGCAGAAGCGGCAGCCAAAGTGCCATTGAAGCAAAGCCGAGCGATGTGGCAACGCAAAGCACAAACGGCCTGATGAGCGCGGCGGACAAAACGAAGCTGGACGGCATTGCCGAAAACGCCAACAACTACACCCACCCCAGCTACGGCAAGGGCCAGCGGGCTGTACAAGGTGACGGTGGACGGCACCGGCCATGTGAGCGCGGCGACAGCCGTGGCTAAAAGCGACATTACGGCGCTGGGAATACCGGAAAGCGATACCACATACAGCGCCGCCACAACAAGCGCAGAGGGCCTGATGAGCGCGGCGGATAAAACAAAGCTGGACGGGGTGACGGCCGGGGCAAACAAATACACCCACCCCAGCTACACGGCAAGGGCCAGCGGGCTGTACAAGGTGACAGTGGACAGCACAGGGCATGTAAGTGCGGCGGCAGCCGTGGACAAAAGTGATATTACCGCGCTGGGTGTGCCTGCGCAGGATACCACATACACCCACCCCAGCTACACGGCAAGGGCCAGCGGGCTGTACAAGGTGACAGTGGACAGCACAGGGCATGTAAGTGCGGTGGCAGCTGTGGACAAAAGTGATATTACCGCGCTGGGTGTGCCTGCGCAGGATACCACATACACCCACCCCAGCTACACGGCAAGGGCCAGCGGGCTGTACAAGGTGACGGTGGACAGCACCGGCCATGTGAGCGCGGCGACGGCTGTGACCAAGAGCGACATTACGGCGCTGGGAATACCGATTGGAGAAGATCACGAAATAACCTTTTCAAACCTTGCAACAGGCATAACTGTACCGAACGGCATCGGAAAGGACAAGTGCTATTGCTATACAGTGGGAAAACTGGGATTTTTAAGTATAACATTTAAGACCGAGTATAATACCAGCGGCACGGCTATTGCAGCAGGCAAAACACTTTTTTATGTGGAAGGGGTGCCAAAATCAATTCACACCAGTTATTCGAGCCAGAAAGACGACGATGGGGATTTCATCGCCATCAGAAGCAGCGACGGGGAACAATATATACTTGAAGCAACTCATATCTCAACCGGCGCACTAATGATAAAAGCAAAAGAAGCTATCCCTGCCGGATACAGGTACAAAATCAATGTGGTGTTTGTTGAAGTATAAAATGTCTGAACGACAACGGAGGTGTAACCCCAATGAGATTACAAAACGGCGATGTACTGCTGGCCTGGCCGCTGGCACAGCACGTCATCACGGCCGGCTGGACGTACACCAGCGGCGCGGCACACAATGCCATTGACCTGCGCACCCAGAGCGGCACCAGTTGCGTGCGGCCGGTGTATGCCGCCGAGGACGGCACGGTAGACCAGGCGCAGACCTGGGACGGCAAGACCTGCACGGGGATGCAGAGCTACGGCAACATGGTGCGGCTGCGCCATGCCGATTACAACGGGAAAAAGCTGCAAACGCGGTACGCGCACCTGCTGAAGCGTGTTGTGGAGCTGGGCGACGCGGTAACGGAGGGCCAGCTGATCGGGTACAGCGGCGCAAGCGGCAACTGCTACGGCGCACACCTGCACTTTGAAGTGCTGTACAAGGGCAGGCGGGTGAACCCGCTGAACTGGCTGGACGCTGATTTTACGCCCGCCAACGCGGCGGTGCGCAGGCACCTGGGCAGCTATACCAGCGTTGCCCGCCCGGCGGATGCCGAACCCGCCGCGAATGCCCTGCAAACGGTGCAGGCCAACGGCCTGACGAACGCTGAGGCCATGAGCGTGTACAGCCTGGCGCTGGCGCTGGGCCTGGTGGGGCTGGGCCTGTACAGCGCCGAGTACGCCGACGCGGCGCACACAAAGCAGAACCTGCGCATTGGCCCGGTGAGCGCCGGGGACGCCAAGGCGCTGATGGACAAGCTGACCGAGCTGGGGGCCGCGGACAAGGCCGCCAGTACGGCAGCATAAGAAGGAGGGAACAGGCATGACAAAGCTGTTTATCAGCCAGCCGATGCGCGGGCGCAGGATGGCCGACATTGTGCGGGAGCGCAAAACGCTGGTGGCCGACGCGGCGGTGGCGCTGCAGGAGGACGAGATCGCGGTGCTGGACACCCTGTTTGACGACACCGATGCCACGCCGCTGGCCCCTGCTGGCGCGGGCGCTGGGGAAGCTGGCCGAAGCGGACGCGGTGATTTTTGCGCCCGGCTGGGAAACGGCGCGCGGGTGCCGCATGGAGCACCTGGCGGCGGAAGAATACGGGATCAGGATCGTGGAGGGGTAGAAAAAATGGAAGAGCAAAATATGTTTTTTGTGGATCAAGGCGGCGGTGACGGCGCTGTGCGCGGCGTTTTCGGCGGCCTTTGGCTGGCTGGGGTGGCTGGTGCTGGCCTGGGCTGTGTGCATGGTGATCGACTGGATCAGTGGCAGCGCGGCTGCGGCGTCCAAAGGCGAGTGGTCAAGCGCTGTGGCGCGCGCAGGCATCTGGCACAAGGCCGGGATGGTGGTTGTAGTGATTGTAGCCGCCATGGCCGACGGCGTGCTGGGCGTGGCGGTGGAAAACCTGCCCGTATTGGGCATACAATACACCGTGCTGATTTTGCCGGTGGTGCTGGTATGGTACATTTTACCGAGCTTGGCAGTATTGCCGAGAATGCCGCAGCCATGGGCGCACCTGTGCCGGAGGGCCTTATAAAACTTTTTGGCCGCAGGAAAACGCGCGGCGGAAAAGTGCGTGCCGGATACCGATACTGACGAAAAAAATTGTGAATAAAACGCGAAAAGCGGCGGGCGGCCCTGTGTTTTGGGGCCGCCCGCCGCTTTTGCATGTGCGGAAAGATGGAAAACGGAGGAAATAGTGCCTTATCTGTACAGGTTTACATACAGGCTTACGAGGGCTTACACGGCTTTTTAGGTGGTGAAAATGTTGCAGGGAAAATAAGAAACGCCGCAGATTTAACGATAATTCGCTAAATCCGCGACGCTTTTGGAGCGGGATACGAGTCTCGAACTCGCCACCTACTGCTTGGGAAGCAGTCACTCTACCGGATGAGCTAATCCCGCATCGGTAGCTTTTTTATTATACTTCCCAAGTTCCGGTTTGTCAAGCCCCGGTCGAAGGTATCAGCCGTCAACGGATTCAATCGCGCCAACGGGGCAGGTTTGCATGGCATCGGTGGCGGCGGCTTCATCGGGGCCGGTTATCGGCAGGGGGCAGCGGCTGCGGTGCCGCCGTCCGTCATGGTAAAACTTCGGGGCAGGTGCTCACGCACAAACCGCAGCCGATGCAGTCGGCGTTTACATGGAACTTCATGGGCAGTCATCCTTTCACGATGTGTTATCAACAGTATGCCCAGTCAGCGGCAATCAATCCATGCTTTCTGCGTTTTCTGCGGCGGCTTCCCCGGCGGCATAGGTTTTTCGTTGGTGTGGCCTGCAAAGGGGTAGGTACGGGTTTCGGTGGCGGTGATGCTGGTTACGCCGAACCAGCGGGCGCGGCCCAAAGCGAGGGAATCCTCACCGTTTTCGCGGATATCCGGCAGGCCGTATGCGCCGCACCATTTGGTGTAGGGTTCGATACCATAGCTAATAATGTTAGCCGCGGCGGGCTCATCCAGCTCGCTAATCTCCTGCCGTAGCGTCTGGGTGCGCACATGGTCCATCATCCAGTAGCTGGCAATGTCATACCCGGCTTCCAGCATATGGATGCCGCAGACGATCCCCACGCAGGCGCTCAGGCAGGCAAGGCCCCGGCGGAACGTTTTGCTGTTTAGTTGTACCAGGCAGGCGGCGCAGGCGGCAGCCAGCAGAGCAAACACACCGTGGGTGGAGCGGGGATAGTAGTCATGGCTGCCGATCATGGCAAAGTTTGCCCCCAGCGCCCCGGCCAGCAGAATCAGCGGCCACAGCAGGTCAGCTTTTACAGCATCCTGCCGGGCAAAGCAGAGCAGCAAAAGCAAAATCACAAAGGAAAACAGCAGGGGCAGGGCATAGTCTTTGAGCATATTCAGGCAGGCAAAAAAGCGCATGGCGTACCGGGTCAGCAGACTGTCGTAATCGCTGAAGCCGCTGGCACGGTTAAAGTTGCCGCGCGCGGTGATGAGCAAAGCAAACCCAACCAGCGCCCCCGCCAGGCCGGTCGCCATCCAGGCGGGCAGCCTGCGCTCCCGCTTGAACACAACAGCGCCGGCCAGCACCAAACAAACCAGCATTCCGGCGCTGGTATTCTCGCTTAACCAACCAGCCAGTAGCCCGGCCAACGCCATGCCGGCCGCCATGCGCGCCGTACTGGCAAACGGCTGCTGCAAATAATACCGCCAGGGCAGCAAAAAGGCGCAGCATCCCACCGTGGCCCACAGGTAGTTGCAGGCGCCGCACATCCACAAATTGGTCTGACCAAATACAGGGCTGATCTCCCACAGCGCGGCATAAATCAGGGCCAAAGCCAGCCAATCCGCTTTTTGGCTGCGCCGCCCAACGGCCAGCTTGTACAAAACCAGACCCAGCGCCATAAACATCCCAGCATTGCACACATTGAACAGAAGCTTGGGAAACATGGTGAACCCCTGGGCAAAAATTTGACGATGACCCGGCCGCTCCATTCGTGATAGTGGAACACCAGGCTGGAAATCAACTGCGGCAGGCTGTGCAGCCGTTCGCCGGTATCAAAGGCATAAGCGAACGTGTAATCATCGGCCAGGTAGGGCGTTAAGCAGTTCAGCAGCAGCATCCAGCAGAACACCAGCCCGGCCACAAGCCGGAACATGCGGCTGCTGAGGGGCTTTTTTGTTTGTGCCATGGGCAACCTCCAAAACAAAAACGGGCCCCCTGCCGAACAGGGAGCCCGTAAGATCAACATTATCTTTATTATATCGGTTGTGCTGCCAAAGTGCAAGGTCAGTCCTTTTTGTTGCGGGCGATGCCTGCAACAACACCGGAAAGCGCCAGCAGCGCCAGCAGGTTGGGAACCGCCATCAGACCGTTAAAGAAGTCCGCCAGCGCCCAAACCAGATCCACTTTCAGGGAAGAACCGATCAGGATGAACAGCACAACAATCAGGCTGTACACCTTGGTGTACTTGGAGCCGAACAGAGCGTTGAAGTTGACCTGGCCGAAGAAGTACCAGCCCAAAATGGTGGAGAACGCAAAGAACAGCATGCAGATGGCAATGAACACCTTGCCGAAGGAACCAAACATCAGGCTGAATGCGGCCTGGGTCAGGGCGGTGCCGGTCATGCCTTCCGGAATCAGGCCGGAGGTGATCAGTACCAGGGCGGTCAGAGTCAGGATGACAAAGGTATCAACGAATACGCCGATGATGGCCAGCGCACCCTGGTCCTGCGGCTGCTTGACCTTGGCCAGTGCGTGGGCGTGCGGGGTGGAGCCAAGGCCGGCTTCGTTGGAGAACAGGCCGCGGGCAACGCCATAACGCATGGCCTGCTGCACGGTAACGCCAGCCACGCCGCCGGCAATGGCCTGCGGCTGGAAAGCCAGGGTGAAGATCTGAACAAATGCGTTGGGAATGGCGGATGCGTTCATGACCAGGATGATGACGCAGCCGATAATGTAAAACAGTGCCATGATGGGAACCAGCTTTTCGGTAACAGCGGCAATGCGCTTAACACCGCCCAGGAAGATGAAAGCTGCCAGAACGGCGATCACAACGCCAACCACCACGCGGTTAACGCCGAACGCATTGTGGAACGCATCACCAATGGAGTTGGACTGCACCATGTTGCCCATAAAGCCGAGGGCAAGGATCAAAGCAACGGAGAAGAAAGTGGCCAGGAACTTGCCAAACTTGCCCTTGAATGCCGCGCGGATGTAATACGCCGGGCCGCCGGTTACCTGGCCGTCCACCGTGGTGCGGTAGGTCTGGGCCAGAACGGCTTCGGCGTAAATGGTAGCCATGCCGAAAAAGGCAGAAACCCAGGTCCAGAACAATGCGCCGGGGCCGCCGCTGACCAGGGCGGTGGCGCAGCCGGTAATGTTGCCGGTGCCAACCTGTGCGGCAATGGCGGTGGCCAATGCCTGAAAAGAGCTCATGCCGTCTTTATCAGCTGCCTTGCCGTGCAGGCTGAAACCTTTGAACAAGTGACGCACACCATCTGCAAAACTGCTTAACTGAACAAAGTGCAGCTTGATAGTAAAGAAGATGCCGGTGCCAACCAGCAGGAACAGCAACAGATAATTCCACAAAATGTCGCTGGCCTGCTCTACGATCTGCGTAAATGCTGCCATGATTAAAATTCCCCTAATACAATATCCCATATCTTACACATCCGGCAGCGCCCGGTATGGGCGGCTGCCACGAAGCGACCTAATAACAATACCATGCCCGTTGGATAAAGTCAAGTGTATTTATACCGAAAACACTCTGACGTGACAAAGTATGACTTTTCCTGGAATATGACGCGGAAATTGAGAAAATAAAAAATGATTCGCAAATTCGAGAAAACGCCGGGACAGAACGTCGGAAGATCCGTCCGCGTTGGGGGAAACACAGGAAAAGAAAAATCTTGGGCCGTATTTTGCTTTTGGAAGCACAGGAAGCAAAAAAGCCCCGGCAGGGGCGGCAGCGCCGCACCCCACCGGGGCAGAAAGTTAAAATTCAGGAAATCAGGATTCAGAGGATTGCTCTTGGGGCAGGTCCTTTTTCAGCAGGCTCAGGATCAACCCGCCCAGAATGCTGCCAACGGCCAAAGCAACGCAGTACATCGGGGCGTTGGTGGCGACGGGGAACACGAAGATGCCGCCGTGGGGGGGCGCGCAGGCCGCAGTGGAACGCCATGGAAAGCGCACCGGCGGTGGCTGCACCAATGGCGCAGCTGGGGATAACGTGCAGCGGGTCAGAGGCTGCATAGGGGATAGCGCCCTCAGTAACAAAGCAGAGGCCCATTACATAGTTGATCACACCGTTGCGGCGCTCGTCCGGGGTCCACTTTTTGGGGAAGAAGGTGGTGGATAATGCAATGGCGATCGGAGGAACCATGCCGCCGACCATAACGGAAGCCATGACCTCATAGTTGCCGGAAGCAAGGGCTGCAGTGCCGAACAGGTAACCAGCTTTGTTGAAGGGGCCGCCCATATCAATGCTCATCATAACAGCAGAGACAGCGCCCAGCAGGATGGCAGAGGTGCCGCCCAGGGAGTTCAGCCAGTTGGTGATAAAGTCGTTGATGATGCCCATGACCGGGTTGATGCCGCACATGAACACGCCCATCACAAACACACCGCCCAGCGGGTAGATCAGCATGGGGCGCAGGCCGCTGACGCTTTTGGGGAGCTTTTCGGTGATCTTTTTCAGGAAAAGGACTACATAACCGGCCACAAAGCCAGCCAGCAAGGCAGCCAGGAAACCACCGGAAACGCCATCCACCTGGCCGTTCAGCAGGCCGGTAAAGTTAGTGCCGTTCATAGCCAGCACACCGCCGGCAAAGCCGACAGCCAAAGCGGGTTCACCGGCAATGGAAATGGCAACGTAAGAAGCCAGGATGGGCAACATGTAGTTGAATACAGCGGAGCCGACCGTCTTAAAGAATGCGGCAGCCGGGGTGTTCATGCCAAAGTTGGCGGGGTCAATGCTGTAATCATCCAGCAGGTAAGCAATGGCAATCATGATGCCGCCGCCCACAACAAAGGGGATCATGTGGGAGATGCCGTACATCAGGTGCTTGTACAGGGTGTGGCCAAGGCTGTCCTTTGCGGCACCGCCCCGGTTCTGCTCCAGCAGGTTCTTGTCAGATTCGCGCACGGTGGAATGGAACACCGGAACTTTGCCGTCCAAAACGCTCTGCAGCAGCTGCTCCGGCTTATGGATTCCATCATCCACATGGGCGAACAGCACCGGCTTGCCGTCAAAACGGGCGGTTTCCACATTTTTGTCAGCTGCCACAATAATGCCATCGCAGGCGGCAATCTCATCGGCGGTCAGCACATTCTGGGGCCATCAGAGCCATTGGTTTCAACCTTGCAGGGAATGCCAAGCTTCTGAGCGGCCTTGTTCAGTGCTTCGGCGGCCATGTAGGTGTGGGCAATGCCGTTGGGGCAGGCGGTAACGGCCAACACGCGGTAGGTGGCAGGCAGCTCTTCCTGAGTAAAGCTCTCGTTGCCGAACTGGGCTTCCTCCTGGGCGTCAATCGTATCCAAAAATTCTTTGGGCGTTTTGACGGCGCGCAGCTTTGCCACAAAGTCTTCATTCATCAGCATCTGCATCAGGCGGGCCAGCATATCAATGTGCAGACTGCCGTTTTCCGGTGCGGCAATCATAAACAGCAGATCCGTCTTGCCGTCATCGTCAGCATTGTACTGCACGGGGGTCTTCAGGCGCAGGGCAGCCAGGCTGGGGCGGGTCACGCAGGCGGCGCGTGCATGCGGCACTGTAATGCCGTTATCCACATAGGTGGAAGCCTCCGCTTCACGCGCATAAATGGCAGCTTTGTACGCGGCTTTGTCGGTCAGGTTGCCGTGGGTGGCCTGCAGCTCCACCAGTTCGTCAATGATCTGCGCCTGGTCCGCTGCGGCAGAATCCAGCGCAATGGATTGGATGTTGAATAGTTCCGTGATACGCATCTTTCCTTCTCCTTCTACATGTTTTGCATTCACTGGGGTGGTTTTAAAAACAAAGAAATAGACTGAATTTTCGACTTTTCAGATCAGCCTGAATCATTCAATGGTTTTCAGCAGGGCATCAATATCGCGGCGCTCGGCAAGGCCCAGGCTGAATGCCGTTGCGCTGCCGCAGGCGGTGCCAAGGCGCAGGGCGTAAGAGTAGCTCCCGCTTTGCAGGTAACCGGCAATAAAACCGGCTACCATGCTGTCCCCAGCGCCAACGCTGTTTACCACTTTGCCTTTTGGGGTGCCAATGCGGTGCACCGCACCGGTTTCATCCAGCAGCAGGGCACCATCGCCCGCCATGCTTACCAGAACATTGCGTGCACCACGCTGCTGCAATTTCCGGGCAGCTTGGGTAATCTCTTCATCACGATTGAGCTCTTTGCCAAAGATCTCACCCAGTTCATGGTTGTTGGGTTTGATCAAAAACGGGTGGTAGGGCAGTACCTTTACCAGCAAATCACGGGTGGCATCCACCACAAAGCGGATGCCGCGGCCATCCAGCCGAGCCAGAATCTGCTGGTAAACATCCTGCGGCATGCTGGAAGGAATGCTGCCGGCAAGTACCAGAATGTCACCCTCGCCCAGTTCTTCCAGATTGTCCCACAGGGCCTGCATGGCTTTGGGAGTAATGTTCGGGCCGGAACCGTTGATCTCGGTCTCTTTTGCGCCCTTTACCTTAACGTTGATTCGGGTCATGCCGTCCGGCAGGCGGATGAAGCGGGTTTTCAGGCCGGAAAGCTGCAAGCCGCGCTCCAGCCAGGCACCAGTTTCGCCAGCTGTAAAGCCAAGGGCGATGCTTTCGCACCCAAGCTCCCGCAAAACGCCGGAAACATTGATACCCTTGCCGCCAAACTGGCAGGCTTCGTCTGAGGTGCGGTTGATCTCGCCAACCGCCAGGGGGGCAGTCAGATGCAGAACGTAGTCGATCGCAGGATTAAATGTGACGGTGTAGATCATACGGAACACTCCTTTACAAAGGTAAGCTGTGCGTACCGGGGGTCCGGGCAGTGGTTGGTCAAAATGGCCCCGCAGCCAATATCCCCGATCACGGCGGAATATACCATATCAAACTTTGTGTTATCCACCAGAAACCAGCGTTCCCGCGCGCGCTGCAATGCGGCGGTTTTGATGCTGGCTTCCTCCGGGTCCGGCGTGGTAAAGCCCTCCGCAGGGCTTACGCCGTTGGCACCCATAAACGCTTTGGTAAAGTTGTAGTGCTGTAAAGCGGCCAGCGTTTCCGGCCCGGTAATGGCTTCCGTGATGGGGCGCACCTGCCCGCCGGGCAGGTAGGTGCGGCAGCCCTTTTGCACCAGCATGCGCGCATGGGCAATGCCGTTGGTCACATAGGCAGCCTGCAGGGCAGGACCCTCCAGCGCGGCGGCCAGCGCCAGCGTGGTGCTGCCAGCATCCAGAAAGATAAAGTCTTTCTCGGTGATCATTGCGGCGGCGGCGCGGGCAATCAGACGCTTTTCTTCCACAGACTGTTCCTCGCGGGCCGCCATGGGGGCTCATCCGCCAAAACGGTGCGCCCAACCAGCGTGGCACCGCCGTGTACCTTTTTTTAACAGGCCCTGCCGGTCCAGCTGGGTCAGGTCGCGGCGGATGGTGGATTCGCTTGCATCCAGGGCATCACACAGCTCCAGCACGGTGGCCGAGCGCTTTTTGTGCCAGCAAATCTAATATCATAGCAAAACGTTCTTCGGCAAGCAAGACAATATCCTCCTTAAAACCGGACAATACTTCAGGCAATTCCCCTGGCAATTCTTGAAGCTTTTTTGCTTTACGCCTGTATTATACACGCACAAACAGTCAAAAGCAATCATGAAACGCCAAAACAAAACATAAAATTTACGGACTGCTTTTTGTGCAATTTGACACCGATAAACGCTCTGCATTGGAAAACAAGCACATAAAAAGCCGGGCACTGCGCAGCGGCAGTGCCCGGCCGAGAAATATGTATCGTAAGGATCGTCAAAAAATGGAAAGTAAAAATCAGATTCCGTCAAAAAGCGTCAATCCTGAAAAGCGCGTTCAAAGCGGTCGATTTTTTCGCTTTTCCCAATCACCAAAATGGTGTCCCCTGTTCTGGAACCGAGACTCCGGCGAAAACTCCACATCGGTACGGTGGTCGCGTTCGATGGCAATAATGTTAATGCCGTATAGTCGTCGGATATCCAGCTCCCGGATGCTTTTGTTCAGCATCTTGCCGTTTACCTGGATGCGCTGTACCTCCACACCGTCCTCCAGGGCAATGTAGTCCAGCAGGTTGCCGGAGATTAGGCGCTTGCCAATGCGCACTGCCATATCGGCTTCGGGATAAACAACGGTCACGCCCAGCCGCTTGAGAACCTCGCCATGTCCAACGCTGCTGGCTTTGGCAATCACATGCGGCACCCCCATGTTCAGCACCAGCATGGAGGTCAGAATGCTGATGTCGATCTGCTCGCCAATACAGATGCCTACCGTACCGCAGTTCTGAATGCCGACTTCGGTCAGAGCCTCTTCGCTCAAATCATCTACCACAAAGGCATAGTCAGTATATTTGCGAATAGCCTTGACCTTCTGCTCATCGCAGTCAACGGCAATCACCTCTTTGCCGGCTTCGGCAAGGGTGCGGGCCAGCGCAGAACCAAAGCGCCCCAGCCCGATAACGCCGAACAAAGCGGAAGAATCCTGTTTTTTCATAATGCACCTATCCAATCGTAATGGCTTCTTCAGTAAAGTGCGCGTTGGGTTCCGGGCGTTCCACCCAGAGGGAAAGCAGGGTAAAAGCCCCAACGCGGCCCGTGTACATGGTAAAAATCAGCACCAGCTTGGCGGCCAGGCAAAGCTGCGCTGTAATGCCGGTGGAAAGCCCGGCAGTGCTGTAGGCGGAGACCGCTTCAAACAGCAGGCTGATGAACGGCAGGCCGGGTTCCAGGATGCAGAGCAGAAATGTGGTGCAGCATACCACCAGCATGCCCAGCAGCCCAATGGTGGAAGCCTTGGCAATGGCGTTGGCAGGCAATGCACGACGGAATGCACCCGGCCGCTGCTTGCTGAAAATGCAGCGAATCTCTTGCGCCAGAACAAAAATGGTGGTGGTTTTGATGCCGCCGCCGGTGGACCCCGGCGAAGCGCCAATGAACATCAGGATAAGAATCGTAAACAACCCGGCGTTGCTCAGTTTGCCCAGATCCAGCGTGGCAAAGCCGGCCGTGCGGGCTGATACGCTCAGGAAAAATGCTGTCAGCCAGCTGAGAGGATCGGTGAACTTTAATAACAGGGTACCTGCTGCCAGCAAAAATGCCGTGGTGGTTACCACAACCTTGGAATGCAAGGTGAATTTGCGGAAGCGGAACCGACACTTGACCACATCCACCATGACCAGAAAGCCGATACCACCCGAAATGATCAGAAAACAGGTGCTCAAATTCAGCAGCACATTATCCCGATAGGGGGCCAGGCTGCGCCCGCCACCTAAAATATCGATGCCAGCGTTGTTGAAGGATGAGATGGAGTGGAACACACTCAAACCCAGCGCCTTCAATGGTGGATAATCCTGCGCAAACACTGCAAAGATGGGGATGACCCCGGCCAGCTCAAAGGCAAGGGTCAGTTTAATGATGGCGCGTACCAGCCGCACCATGCCCTCCAGACTGCTCACATTCATGGCTTCCCGGATCAGGGTACGCTCCCGCAGGCTGATGCGCCGCCCCGCAGCCAAGGCAAGCCCCATGCCGATGGAGGTAATGCCCAAACCGCCGATCTGGATCAGCACCGCCATCACAGCCTGCCCCACGGGGGTAAAGGTATCGGCGGTATCCACGGTCAGCAGGCCGGTTACACAGACGGCGCTTGTGGCGGAAAACAGAGCGTCCACCGGCTGTACGGTAATGCCCGACCGGATGGAAAATGGCATGAGCAACAAAAGCGTACCCAGTAAAATGGTGGAAGCAAACCCCAGAGCAATCAATCTTGCAGGAGGCTGATGATTGAAAATTTGTTTGAATCGTTTCATATGCAGTATCAGGCCGGGTCAGCAAGGCAACAACTAAACCCACTTATCATATTTGTTTGGACGAAAAAGCTCACTTGATATATAAACATAGCCGCTTTTAGCGGCGATGTCAAGCATTTTGTGCAAAAAGATAAAGGCAGGATAAGGGTTGGGCACCGGGCAGGGAAAGAGGAATAAAGGAATCTGGCTGCGGTAGAAAATGTATACGAAACAAAAACGGCCCGGCAAAAAATTGCCGGACCATAGGGGAGATGATGGAATTTTAACGCAGTGGGGCAGGCGGGAAATTATTCGCCCAGGTGCCAGATATCGCTGTTGTACTCTGCAATCGTGCGGTCACTGGAGAAGAAGCCAGCCTTGGAGATATTGATTAGGCACTTGCGGCGCCAACCCAGCGGATCGCAGGCATAATCAGACAAAGCCTGGCCCTTGCGCACCACATAAGCGTTGAAATCGGGCAGGGTCTGGAACCAGTCCTTGGTTTTCAGTTCATGCTGCAAACGGGCCAGGTTTTCTTCCTTGCCGGCGGCCAGCATTTCGGGGCCGGTCAAAAAGTCGATGGCACGGCGCAGGTTGGGGTCGCCCTCGTACCAGTCTGCCGGGTTGTAATCGCCCGCAGCATAGCGGTGGATGACCTGGCCGGAGGTCTGGCCGAAGATGTAGATGTTCTCGTTGCCAACCTGCTGGCTGATCTCCACGTTTGCGCCGTCCATGGTGCCAAGGGTCAAAGCGCCGTTCAGCATAAACTTCATGTTGCCGGTGCCGGATGCTTCCTTGGAGGCCAGGCTGATCTGCTCCGAAAGATCGCAGGCGGGGATCATCTTTTCGGCGGCGGTCACGTTATAGTTTTCCACAAACACGACCTGCAGCCAGGGGGCCACCAGCGGATCAGCGGCAATCACTTTGGACAGGGTCAGCAAAGCGTGGATGATATCCTTGGCGATGATGTAAGCCGGGGCGGCCTTGGCACCAAAAATGCTCACCAGCGGCACAGCCGGGGTGTGACCCGCGCGAATCTCGAAATACTGATGGATGAGGTAGAGCAGGTTCAGCTGCTGGCGCTTGTACTCATGCAGGCGCTTGGACTGGATATCGAACATGGCGGTGGGGTCAACCTTCACACCCTGGGTGTGCTCCAGCCAGTCAGCCAGGGCCTTTTTGTTGTCGGCCTTGACCTGGGAGAACTTTTGCAGCACATTGGCATCCTCGGCATAGGGCAGCAGTTTTTCCAGCTCGGCGGCATCCTTGCGGAAACCGGGGCCAATCAGGGATTCAATCTCTTTGACCAGGGCGGGGTCACATTCCAGCAGCCAGCGGCGGAAGGTGATGCCGTTGGTTTTGTTGTTGAACTTTTCCGGGTACAGCTTATAGAAGCCGTTCAGCTCGGATTCCTTCAAAATTTTGGTGTGCAGGGCGGCAACGCCGTTGGTGGAATGGGTAAAGTGGATGTCCATGTGGGCCATGTGCACGCGGTCGTCGGCGTCAATGATGGCAAGGCCGGTATCATTGGTGCGCTTTTTGGCGGCAGCATCCAGCTTTTCAATCACCGGCATCAGCTGGGGCACAACTTTGTCCAGATAGCTGCGTGGCCAGGTTTCCAGCGCTTCGGCCAGGATGGTGTGGTTGGTGTAAGCGCAGGTGTCGGTTACGATCTTGACGGCTTCGTCAAACTTGATGCCCTTTTCGCCCAGCAGGCGGATCAGTTCGGGGATAACCATGCTGGGGTGGGTATCGTTAATCTGGATGGCGGCGTAATCGGCCAGGTCATGGTAGTTGCAGCCGCGGGCGGCGCATTCGGCCAAAATCAGCTGGGCACCGGCGCTGACCATCAGGTACTGCTGGTAGATGCGCAGCATGCGGCCTGCTTCGTCGGAATCGTCCGGGTACAGGAACAGGGTCAGGTTTTTGGCAATGGCGGTTTTATCGAACTGGATGCCGTCATGCACAATGCTTTCATCAATGGTGTCCAGGTCAAACAGGTTCAGGGTGTTGGTGCGGCCCTCGTAGCCGGTCACGGCCAGTTTGTACAGCCGGGCAGTGTAAGGTTTGCCTGCCAGGGTGACGGGGTAGGTGATATCGGTCTTTTCCGCCCAGGAATGTTCGTTCAGCCAGGGGTCCGGCAGTTCGTTCTGCAAGCCGTCGGCAAAGCTCTGGTGGAACAGGCCAAAGTGGTAACGCAGGCCGATGCCGTCGCCCGGCAGGTTCAGCGTTGCCAGAGAATCCAGGAAGCAGGCAGCCAAACGGCCCAAACCGCCGTTGCCAAGGCTCGGCTCCGGCTCGACTTCTTCGATATCGGAAAGGCTCTTGCCTGCGGCAGCAAGGGCATCACGCACATCATCATACAAGCCGAGGTTGATGAGGTTGTTGGAAAGCAGTTTGCCAATCAAAAATTCAGCCGAGATATAATACAGCTTGCGGCCGTTGACCGGGCGTACCTGTGCGGCGCTCTTGCTGCGCACAAGATCCAGCAGGGCAAGGTAAATTTCCTGGTCGGTGGATTCGACAAGGGGCTTGCCGATCAGCTTCTGTAAAGTTTCCGTCATGGTCTGCATAGCGGGTTCCTCCTAAAAAATGAATTTGCAGAGGCCAAGGCGTTGGTATCGCCTTTGGTTCAGGCCTCAAGTGGGGAAGCCTGCGGTGCGGCCCGCACTTCCTCTTGCTATATCCAGAATATCATACAAAATCGGTAAAATTCTTGTGCAATTCTGCCGGATTGTGGTACAATACAAGCATCAGGAATGCAAAAGGGGGCTACAACATGCCAAACCAGGAACGCTTGCGGGAAACCAAACACCATGGTGCGGTGCGGTTCCCTTTTAATATCTACCCCTGCACCATACCGGGGGACTTTTTGCAGGTGCCGTTGCACTGGCACGACAGTATGGAACTTGTCTATGTTAAAAAGGCAGCGGAATCGTGCAGGTCGGTGTGAACGCTTACCCGGCGGAGCAGGGCGATATTTACATTTTTGCCCCCCGGCACCCTCCACGCCCTGCACCAGCGCGGCCAGGCCGTGATGGAATACGAAAATATCATTTTTGAGCTGGAGCTGCTGGGTGGTGCGGATGATCTGTGCGCCGAGCGCTACCTTTTGCCACTGCAAAGCGGCCGCATGGCTTTGCAGCCGCGCATCATCCCCGGCGAGGCGGGCTACCCCCAGGCGGCGGCCTGCCTGCAGGAAGCGGAGGAAGCCAACAAGGTAAAAACGCCGGGTATGAGCTGGCCATTAAAGGGGCGCTGCTGCGGTTTTTGTCCATCCTGATTGGCCAGCACGGCACCCTGCTCCCGGCGGATACTACTGACACCCGCCGCCTGAAAACGGTCTTGCAGCTGATCGAAGCGGAATATGCTACCCGCTGCGGATTGAGGACGCCGCCGAAGCCTGCGGGTGCAGCCAAAGCCATGTTATGCGCTGGTTCAAAAAATGACCGGCCAGGGCTTTACCGCCTACCTGAACGACCATCGGCTGAACCTTGCCGCAGAACTGCTGCGCATTACTGACGCCACCGTGCTGGATATCGCAGGCCGGGTGGGGTTTGATAACCTTTCATACTTTAACCGCCTGTTCAAGCGCCGCTATGGCATGACCCCGCGGGAATACCGCAGCAAATAAAGCAGCAAAAACCAAACTCCGCCGCCCGGAATGTGCACAGCATCCGGGCGGCGGGGTTATATATTCTTATAGGGCAATACCGCATAATTCTAAGTGCCGATACGGCGAGCGAGGTGCGGCAGCTGCTAAGCCAAAAGCGCAGATAATACTTTGTGCATTATCGAGCATTTTGGCAACGCAGATGCCGTGCCGCAGCCGCCGGAGCGGTGCTTAAGCCGTAAGGCGGGAATTGTGCGGTGTTGCCCTTATAGAAATGATAAAGTGGGCAATCCGGCAGGAAAGCGGTGTGGCCGGGCGGGGATCCTACAGGCAAAAAGAAAATAGCGACAAAATTACTTCATCCAACGGATCTGCTGCTCTTTTTACCAGCGGATAGCTGACAAGCTCGGTACCGTCCATGTCCTCTTTGTGCATATCCACAGCGGTGATCTGGCTGTTTTCATAGGTGGTGTAGTAATAAATGCCTTTGTCGGCATTGCAGCAGCTGGTGTACAGGGTAATCTCGTACTTACCGTTGTCCAGCTCGCAGCAGCCGCGCTGCTGCTCTACCGAGCCGAGAATATGGAAAAACTGGCTCACGCTTTCTGCTTCACTTTCCCCGGAGCGAGTTGGCGCGCACGAAAGCTGCCCGCACAAACCGCGACTGAGACGAAAGATCCCCGGCAGACCCATGGCCCCCATGCCGCGGCTGTAAGCGTTCAGCGGCAGGTTGGGTGCAAAGTGGTTGCCGGTTGCCTTTGGGGAAAGCTGCATATAATTATTCAAAGCAAACAGCTGCATGGGGAACGGAGGGTTGTTGGTCAGCACACCGGCGGGGTTATCATATACATGCAGGCCGTCTTTGGTAGATTCCAGCGTGATGCACTCATGATGATCGGCAATCATCCAGTGCAGGCTGGCAACGGGCATCCCTTCGCAGAACGGGGTATCCACCAGGTTCATGCGGTCCAGCAGGGTGCGGGCATCCTGTACGGTAGCGCAGCGGCCCAGCAACCAGGGGATCAGCTCAAACTGGGCAACATTATCTTTGCCGGGTTCATCTTTGCAATACCAGGCGTTGCCCACAAAGTTCAGCCCGGCAATGCATAGCCCTTTTTCGTTGATGGCATCGTAATACAGGGGATAGTTATTCTGCACGCAGGCCATGCCCAAAATGGCATAGTGCTGGTCCAGCACGCCAAGGCCGTTCAGCTGGAACGGATAGCGCCGCGGGGTAAAGGTGACGGTCTCGCCGTAACCGAATTCATAGTCCAGGTTGCGGCCAAAATAAAAATCTTTGGTCTGGTACGTTGCAGCAGTGCACATACAAATAAGCCCTCCGGTCGTATCGTAAATGATGTCTTTAACGTTATTATACCACGGCGCAGCGCTGCTATCGAGAAGATTTTGTGAACTTTTGAAATTTTGTACCAAATAAAAAATCCCGCAGCCCTGCTTTGTAAACAGGTCCTGCGGGAGAAAAATGGATTTACACCAGCTTGCGCACCAGTGCAAAATCAAAAAAGTCCGTATAAAAAGTGCGGCAGCGCAGCACCGGGCGGCACAGGCGGGAATAGCAGGTTTCGCTCAATTCCAACAGGGCCTGATCACGCTGCAGGGCCAGGGCATGGCGCACGGCGGGGTCCCCCATGGCGGCGCGTAGATGGGTAATGGTGCTGGAAACCTGAATTCCGCACGCTTCATCCAGAATATTGAAAATGGGGCGGGTGAAGTCAATGCCATCGGTGCGGGTGGTGCCGAACAGCGAGCATGGCACGATATCGGTAGAAAATAATACTGGGGTGTTATCCGCCAGCACCCGGCGGCAGATGTAATAAACCGGGGTATCCAGGCTGATGTTCAGCGCCTGGGCTGCATCGGCATCTGCCGTATGGCGCGATACCCGCAAATCGTCGCTGTTGGGCTGCATGCCGCGCGCCCGGATCATTTGGGTGAATTCAAACTTCTGGTCCATGCGGCGGGCCAGGTTGACCACATCGCGGTTGATCACGGTGCCAATGCCGCGCACGCGCTCAATGTAACCGGCACGTTCCAGTTCACTCAGTGCATCGCGCACAACGGTACGGCTTACGTTCAGCCGGTTGGCCAGCTCCAGTTCGGGCGGCAGATGGTCGGTATCCTGCCAAATGCCGTTGCGCAGCTGCTCCAGCAGCTCGGCCACAACCTGGTTAGAAATCAATACGCCGCCCAGGCGGGAGGCGCTGTCGGGATTTTTGGTTGCCATAATCGGGTTCCTACTTTCCTGTGCGTGCCGGTGCAGGCCGCAAAAGTCGTACTCTTATTATAGCATACCCCAAAGCCAAAAACCAAGTGTTTTATAAAAAAGCAGGCAAATAAAAGGCGTGGTGTGATGTGGTGCGTTCCTTGGTTTAGTCCGCTTTGCCTTCTTCATGCGCATAGCGGCACACATCCCGCAGGCAGCAGCGCTCACAATACGGTGTGGTGCGTGCGGTGCACACAGCGCGGCCATGGTCCACCAGCCGGTGGCAAAATCACTGCCCTCCTGCGGGGGAATGATCTTCCACAGCGCCATTTCCACCTTTTTGGGTTCCTTGATGTTATCCACCAGCCCAATGCGGTTGCACAGCCGGATGCAGTGGGTGTCCGTTACAATGGCGGGCTTGCCGAACACATCCCCCATGATCAGGTTGGCACTTTTGCGGCCAACGCCGGGCAGTTCCAGCAGGGCGTCAAAATCATCGGGCACGTTGCAGTCATACTTGTCGCGCAGCATCCGCATACAGGCGCTGATATCCCGCGCCTTGCTGCGCCCCAGTCCGCAGGGCCGCACGATCTCTTCAATTTCCTCCGGCTCCGCGGCGGCCAAAGCGGCCACGTTCGGGTATTTGGCAAACAGATCCTGTACCACAACGTTCACGCGGGCATCGGTGCACTGTGCGGCAAGGCGCACTTCCACCAGCAGCTGCCAGGCGTGCTCGTAATCCAGCGTACAGTCCGAAAGCGGGTATTCTTTTTTCAGCCGCTCAATGCAGATGGCGGCCAGCTGTTTTTTATCATGAATCTCCATGGGGTTCACACTCTCTTTTATCACTTCCCGGCGCGCGGGCCGGCGGGGCTTACGGCTTGATTCTACCACGGATAGCGTTTATAATGCAAGTAGCATGGTGCCGCCCTCTAATGCTGCGAAGCTTCAAAAGAGGGGCCGCTGCCCCTTGCTCCCTCACAAAAACCTACCTTCTCATGCCGGGGCGGCACGCGAAGATAATTTTTTGCTCACAAAGGATTTTGAGCGTCGGTGTATGTCTGCCGCTTGGAATATATTTCCTTATATATAAAGGTAACATAAAGGAGTACCCCCATGAAGGAACCGCTTGCCCAACGCCTGCGTCCGCGCACTTTGGATGAAGTGTGCGGCCAGCGCCATCTCCTGGCCCCCGGCCAGGTGTTCCGCCGCACCATTGACAGAGGCGTGATCCCCAATATGATTTTTTACGGCCCGTCCGGCGTAGGCAAAACCACCGTGGCCAGCATTATTGCGGCCAACAGCGGTATGCGGCTGTATAAATTGAACGGTACTACCGCTTCCACCAGCGATATCAAAAGCGTATTGGGCGATATTGGCACCCTGAATGCCGCCAACGGAATTCTACTCTATCTGGATGAGATCCAGTATTTCAACAAGCGCCAGCAGCAAAGCCTGTTGGAATGCGTGGAGCAGGGAACCGTGACGCTGATTGCCTCCACGACCGAGAACCCATACTTTTATGTATATAACGCGCTGTTATCCCGCTGCACAGTGTTCGAGTTCAAATCCCTGACGGCAGAGGATATTGCCGAAGGCGTGAAACACGCCGCCCAGCGCCTGGGCGAAAGTGACGGTACGCCGGTCAACATCCCGGTGGATGCGCTGGAATACCTGGCCCAAAGCGCGGGCGGCGATATGCGCAAGGCGCTGGGCAACCTGGAATTTGCCGTCAATGCAGCCCCCGTGCAGGATGGCACGCGGCTGGTTACGCTGGAAATGGTCACGCAGGTGGCCCAGCGTACCGCCATGCGATACGATAAAGAGGGCGATGACCATTATGATATTGTTTCGGCCTATCAGAAGTCGATGCGCGGGTCGGACCCGGATGCAGCGCTGCACTATCTGGCCCGGCTGCTGGAAGCGGGGGACCTGCCCAGCGCCTGCCGCCGGTTGATGGTGTGCGCCTGCGAGGATGTTGGCCTTGCTTACCCGCAGATCATCCCGATCGTAAAAGCGGCTGTGGATGCTGCCAACATGCTGGGCCTGCCGGAAGCGCGCATTCCGTTGGCGGACGCGGTAATTTTGGTGGCGACCAGCCCCAAATCCAACACGGGCGAAGCCGCCATTGACCGTGCGCTGGCAGATGTGCGGGCAGGCCGCAGCGGCCCGATCCCGCGGCAGCTACAAAATAAGCATTATGATGGCGCCGATGCCGCAGTAAAAGGCCAGCATTATCAGTACGCACACGACTTTGCCAACCATTGGGTGGACCAGCAGTACCTGCCGGATGCCATCCGGGACCGCAAGTATTACCAGTTTGGCGATAACAAAAACGAGCAGGCCGCCGCCGCTTACTGGCAGCGCATCAAGGGTGATAAGTTCAAAAATGAACTGGCAACACCGCACAATTCCCGCCTTGCGGCAAGCACCGCTCCGGCAGCTGCGGCACGGCATCTGCGTTGCCAAAATGCTCGATAAGACATCCAGTATTATCTGCGCTTTTGGCTTGGCATCTGCCGCACCTCGCTCGCCGTATCGGCACTTAGAATTATGCGGTATTGCCAACTATAATTGTGTGCAATAAAAACCATAATAACCTATATCAAAATAGGAATATAAAAATATTTTTTGATGAAAATATTTTATGGGAATTGAACAAAAGAAAAAACAGTGTCAAAAAATTAAATCATCTCCTGAATGACAAAAGAAAAATGCCGAGATAATCAGAAAAGGCAACATTATTACAGTCGATTCCTGTTAGCTTGAAAGAAAATATCAAGAACTTTTTCGAAAAAACGTCACATTTTAATGTATTGACAATCTTTAATATCATTTGATATGATAGGGTACAGGAATCATGTATACAATGTGAAGTGAAAAATATTTCGAGTTCTTTCCTCTGCATTGTATGAGAAGGAGATTTTTAGTATGCGCTATTCTCATCAACGTGAACTGATTTTTGCGGGAGGTACTTTCGCGCAGCGATTATCCAACCGCGGAGCAGATCTGTACGTCTCTGCGGGCAGTGTGCCCGCGGCTGAGCCTTGGCACCGTTTACCGCGACCTGAATACGTTGGTTGATATTGGCAAAGTGCGGCGTGTTTCCATCCCCGGCGAAGCAGACCGTTTTGAGGGCCCGCAGGAGGATCATCAGCAGCTGTATTGCCGCAGCTGCCAAAAAGTAAAAAGCATCCATATTTCGGATGCGAAGCTCAAAGCCCTGATTGATGCCTGCCCCGATATTGTGCCGGAAGATTACAGCCTGACTGTGTTTGGCCTGTGCGATGAATGCGCCGCCAAAGCGGCCCAGGAAACCGAGAAATTGTAAGAAGACAGCCTGCCCGATGTTCACCGTTCAGGCGGGCTGTTTTGGCATTTGTGGGGTGAATTTTGTGCAAAACAGCGTTGCTGTGCGTTGTTCTGCGCGGTAAACTGTGGTACACTATTTATAGAATAGTGTATGCGCTGCCCTGTGCGGTGCGGCCAGACCAAAACAGCGGAGGTAAGACCTATGCCCCAACTGCAGTGTGAAGAGATTCGTTTCCCGTCTGCCGATGGTGTTCATACCGTGGCGGCCAGCATGTATACCATGCCGGGGGTGCCGGTGCGCGCCGTGCTGCAGCTCAGCCACGGCATGTGCGAGTATGTACAGCGCTACCGCCCCATGGCGCAGTGGTATGCCCAGCGCGGCATAGCTCTGGCCGGCAACGACCACCTGGGTCACGGCGGTACCGCAAACAAAGGGGAGCACGGCCATTATGGCGAGCCGCGCGGTCGTTACCACCTGCTGAACGACCTGCACACGATGAACGGCATCATCCACCAAAAGTTCCCCGGCGTGCCGGTATTTTTGTATGGCCACAGCATGGGCAGCTTTTACGCCCGCTGGTATGCCGAAACCTGGCCGGAAAGCATCTCCGGCGCTATTTTCAGCGGCACGGCGGGTCCGCACATCCGCAACCAGGCGGGCTGGGCGGTTGCCGCGCTGACCGCAGCTGTGCGCGGGCCAAAATATGTTTCCAAAACGCTGGTCAAGCTGAATATGGGGGCCTATTGCAACCGCATTCCGGATGCTGTTTCGCCCAATGCCTGGATCAGCCGTGACCCGGAAGTGGTAAAGGCATACGATGCAGACACGCTGTGCACCTTCCCATTTACCGCGGCGACCTACCGCGAAATGCTGGCCACCCTGTGCCATGTCAGCAGCCGCAAATGGGCACAGAATATCCGCAAGGATCTGCCGGTGCTGCTGATTGCTGGAACGGCGGACCCTGTTGGTGATTACGGTGCGGGCGTGCGCAAAGTGTGGGCCATGCTGGGGGATGCCGGTGTACAGGACCTGAGCTGCGAAATCTGGCACGATGCCCGCCATGAGCTGCACAACGAAACCAACCGCGAAGAAGTGTTTGATTATGTGTACGGCTGGCTGATGGATCGCCTGCCGGAAGATGAGAGCCAATAAATAATGATAGGATAAATGTGGATTGCACGTTATTCTGTAGGGAACGGTCTTGACCGCTCCGATACATTGGGGCATATGCGATAATGGAAATTGCATCGCTCCACAAAATTATTTATTGCAAATAAAAACTTAAGGCCCGATGCAAGCGCATCGGGCCTAAAACATATTACATCCTAAATAGAAATCATAGGCTGAAAACGTATCGGGGCGATGCCGGGCTGCTGCAACGCTCGGCAGGCGGGGAGATGGAATGCCCGCAGTTTTAGTGCCCACTCAAAAAGTCCAGCAAATCCCAGCCTTCGCCGCCGGTCTGGCGGTACAGCTCGGTGTAGCCGCAGTTGCAGCAGCTGATGGTGACGAACTTTTTGTTCTGGATGTCAAACATTTTGGCGAAGTTCCCGCCGGTGGCCTGCAGCCGGTCCGATTCATACTGCTGGCAGCCGCATTTGGGGCAGATGTATTGGTGCTTTTCCATAATGGATTCCTCCGTATTGTAAGGCTGGGTCAAACGTGGCTCAGCCAGTCGGCCAGCGGCAGGCAAAGCAGGTTGGGGGTAACTTTTGCCGCGGCGCGGTGCAGCGTGCACACCAGCCCCGGTGTGCTGACGCGCAGGTTCAGCGCGCTGTCCCGCAGGGCGCGGCGCACAACATCCTGGCTGCGGCTGGCCAGCGGATAATGGCGGAAGCCATGCCCGCCTTTTTCCGCAATGCCAATGAACTCGGTATCCTTGACCCAGTAGGGGCATACCGCAGTAACATGGATGCCCGCAGGGGAAAGCTCGTAATGCAGCGTCTGGGTGTAGCTGAGCAGGAACGCCTTGGTGGCGGCGTATACGTTCAGCCCCGGAATGGGCTGGAACCCCGCGGTGGAGCAAATCTCCAGTACCTGACTGCCTGGGTGCAGATAGGGGAACGCCGCATCGGTCACATCCACGGCGGCGCGGCAGTTCAGGTCGATCATGGCGTCGTTGTCTTTGGCGGGAATATCCACCGTCGGGCCCATGCGCCCCATGCCTGCTGCATTGACCAAAATGCGGATGTCCGGCAGTTCATCCTGCAGGGTGTTGCGCAGGTACTCCATATCGCCCGGGCGGGTCAGGTCAAGCGCCAGCACCCGGATGGGCACCGCGCTGATGGATTGCAGCGCTTCCAGCCGGTCACGGCGGCGGGCGATGGCCCAAATTTCTTCCACTTTGCCCTGCTCCGCAATCTGGCGCACAAACTCGCGCCCCAAACCGCTGGAAGCACCGGTCACCAATGCAATTTTCATGGCAGTTATCCTCAATCGCAGGGCAGGTTGGGTCTGTCCTGGTCGCCGTCAGCCTTGAAAAGAACAAAGCCGTCCGGCTGGTTGGTAAAGTAATAATACTCGGTGTTCTGCTGCAGCGGCGGGGTCAGATAGTTGGGGATAATGACCCCATCGTCCTCGCACCGCTCCGTCAGCCCGGCGGCGGCCCATACGGCGGCAGGAATACCGGCGTTGTAACAATCCAGATATTCCGCGCCCGCGTCGTGCAGCAGCTTGTCCAGTGCGCCGCCAATGCGGGGCAGAACAGCATCATCGCCGATAAAATCCACCAGCCGCACCACCGGTACGCAGCCGGTCTCGGCAGCTGTGATGGTGCGGGTGATCGCGTAAGCCAGCAGGGCACCGGCTTCCTGCACTGCCCACACATCATAGCTCTGGTGCGGGTAGGCAAAGTACCGGCGCTGCAAATACCAGAGATCTTTATGCGGCGTGTGGCTGCTGTGGGGCAGGCCAAGCGCGGCCAGCGCAGCGGCATCCGGCACACGGGTCAGCGGCAGGTCATCCTGTACCGGCAAGGGAGCAGAATTTGGACCCGGCACCGCCAGCTGCCAGCCCTTTGCACCGGGTGCGCCAAGGCGGTAATAATGCGGCAGGCGCTCGGCCTGCCAGCCCAAAAAGTGGTACAGCACACAGGTGTTGGCGCGGATGTTGTTGCAGGCAACCACGCGGGCATTCAAAAGCCCAGACAGGGCGTCCATCAGCTCCAGCCCCACACCATTATGGCCCTTTGCGGCAACCCAGACCGAAACCCAGATGTCCGGCGTTTCGCTCTGGTTGGCCAGAATGTACCCGGCGGCGCACAGAATTTCGCCGTCTTGCTCCGCCAGCGCAAACTGTGGGGCGGCACCGGGCGTGTGGGCATAATAGAACTGGTAAAAATCGGCCCGGTTGATCAGCGGCAGGCGCATGTCAAAATTCTGGTTGATGAAATCCGCAATGCGGGCATCCTCGCCGGGGCGGGCTAAACGCAGCACAAGGTCAGACAATGGCGGAACCTCCCGTGACCGGCAGGGTAACGCCGGTGATAAAGCGGGCTTCCTCGCTCAACAGGAACGCCATGGCCGGGGCAACATCCTCCGGCGTGGCGTTGCGGCCCATTGGGTTGTCTGCCGCTGCGGCCTGCACGATCAGGTCCGGTGTATCCTTCAAAAAGTGGGTCTCCATCATGCTGGGGGCCACGCAGTTTACCGTTATGCCAAAGCGGGCGTACTCCACAGCCAGGCTTTTCACCAGCCCGCCGATAGCGCTCTTGTTCATTACATAGGCAGCTGTGTTTTTGGGCGGGCAGCCAATGGTGTAGCTGGTCTGGATAAACAACACCCGGCCAAACTTCGCCTTACTCATGGCGGGCAACACCGCCTTGCACAGCTTGACGGCGGAATGTACCTGAATCTCCCAGTCCTTCTGGAACCGGGCTTCATCAAACGCTTTGAACTTGGCGTTCACCACCGGCAGGGCCGGCAGGTGTACAAAATGGGTGGGGCAGGGCAAATCTTTGCCAAAGCGGGCGCACAGGGCATCCACCGCTTCGGGGCTGGAAAGGTCCGCGTCAAAGGTAACAATGCGGCCGGGGAATTGCTGCACGAAGGCATCCAGCCGGGCCAGATCGCCGCAGCCCTGTGCCAGAATGGTGCGGTCCTCGCCGGGGGCTTCGGTCAGCAGGCGGCGAATCAGTGCGGCGCCCACATCGCTGGTGGCGCCGGTGATGAGATATGTATATGCCATGGAAGTTACCCTCACTTTTATTTGGCCAGCCCAGCTTTGATGATGCCGCGCGTGACCCGTTTGCCGTCCTGGTTGGTGATAACAGCCTTGATCTCCGCTTCAGCCACGGCTTCACTCACGTTTACCACGGTGCCGGTAATGGTCAAAGTATCCCCAATGAAAACCGGCTTGGCGAACTTGCACTCCACGCCGTGCAGCAGGCAGTGTTCGCCCGGCAGGTAAACGCCCGCCAGGGTGGAGAAAAAGCTGGCACCCAGCATGCCGTATACCACGCGGCCGGGGTAGCCGCGCTTTTGGGCGTATTCGGCATCCATGTGGATGGGGGAAACATCCCCGGTGATGGCTTCAAACCGGGCCATCATCTCTTCCGTTACGGTAACGGTAAAGCTTTCGCTCAGGCCGGGGTCATCTCGGCCAGTGTGTAGTGGTTCATCTTAACCCACCATGCGGGCAACCAGGTCCAGCAGGTCGCCAACGTTTTTCAGGTTGCGCACATCGGCCAGCTTGAATTTGATGTTGAACTTTTTCTCGATGGCGGTCAGCAGGTTGATCTGCTCCAGGCTGTCCCAATCCTCAATGTCATCAGCGCAGGTGGCGCGGGTGATTTCAGGGTATCATCGTCAAAATTATCGCGGAAAATTTCCTGTACAGCTTCCAGAATTGCCTGTTCGGTCATAGTTAGAACACTCCTTACAAAAATAAACACATTATATAATGACAGCAATCATTCAAGATGGCGGCTTGCCGCAGGGGACACTACCACATCTTAGGCAATACCGCATAATTCTAAGTGCCGATACGGCGAGCGAGGTGCGGCAGATGCCAAGCCAAAAGCGCAGATAATACTGGATGCTGCAAAGGTGAGCGCCGCCAGTGGCGGAAACAGCGAACCGAAGCAGGGGCAAGCGGTCGCAGAGTGCGAGGGGCTTTGCCCCCGAAGCACGATGCGGGTACCGCAACCCGACATTATCGAGCATTTTGGCAACGCAGATGCCGTGCCGCAGCTGCCGGAGCGGTGCTTAAGCCGCAAGGCGGGAATTGTGCGGTGTTGCCCTTATTAAATAGAAGTGTACCATAAAATGCCCGGCAACACAAGCGCGGACAGGGTAAAAGGGGGCTACAGGCCGTAATCTTCCAGTTTTTGCTGCAATTCGGCTTCGGTATAAATGCTCACGCCCTGCTGCAATGCCAGGCAGTCCGGCTCCGGCAGCAGGCGGGTGTATACATCGTACTGCGCCAGGGGGACCGGTGCCGTCCGGGGTATACAGGGCCAGCCGCCCGGCGTTATCTTTTAACAAGTATTGCGCCTGCGGCTGTTGTTTTTGCACCGGAACAAAAAACACTGTTACGGCTGCGGCAATGCACAGCAGCGCCAGCATGGCCAGCCCCAGCAGGTAGCGGCGATAGCCCCACGGCAGTTGGTAACGCATGGGCAAAAACCTCCCTCTATTTTGTGGTATTCGCAAATTTCACAAATCAAATAGTACGCTCCTGCAAGCAGTATGCCCGGTTTGGCGGCAACCAAACCGTAAAAAAGTGAAAATTGTCTGCCTGCTACTGTACTTTTGGCAATACTTTGTGATATAATTCATTCTATGGCTTTATGCCCATCTGCGTGACCGCGCTGTGCGGCCGCGTATCAGTGCAGGCGCAGGCAGGCTCCGCGCCTGCCGCAATTATCCCAAAGGAGGCGGTCCCCATAGACCCCAAACAGGAACGGCACATTTCCATGCAAAGTGCAAAAAGCCCGGAAACAGCCGCAACTTCCGCCCGAAAGAAAACGGAAAAAAGAAAAAAAATAAGCCGCGCCGCAGTATATTCGGCACCATCATGCGGTTCATTGGCTGCCTGCTGTGCGTTTGCATCATGGCGGCCAGCGCCGGTGCGGTGCTGCTTTCGCTGTATGTGGTGCAGGTGACCGAGGACCCGGACGGAAAGCTGGACCTGGATGAGCAGAAGCTCAAACAGACCTCCATTGTGTATGACCGCGACGGCAACGAGGTGAACACCTTTGCTGGCGAAAATAACCGCATCTGGCGCGATATTTCGGCCATGCCGGAAGACCTGCAGAACGCAGTCATCGCCGTTGAGGATAAGGATTTTCGCAGCGAGCCCGGCATCAACGTCAAGCGCACCATTGCCGCTGCCCTGAACGAGTTTACCGGAAACGCGCTGCTTGGCTCCAAGCAGGGCGCTTCCACGCTGGAGCAGCAGCTGGTCAAAAACCTGACCGGTGATAGTGAACAGGACATTCTGCGTAAGGTGCGCGAGATTTTCCGCGCGTTGGGCCTTTGCAACCGCTACAGCAAGGAAACCATCCTGGAAGCTTACCTCAATACCATTCCGCTGACCGGCACCATCTATGGCATGGAAGCCGGCGCGCAGGAGTATTTTGGCAAGAGCGTGGAGGAATTGAGCCTGGCCGAATGCGCTGAGCTGGCTTCCATCACCAAGAATCCCAAGAGCTTTAACCCGGCTACCAACCCGGAAAATCTGCTCAAGCGCCGCAACCATGTTCTGGCTTTGATGCGCAACCAGGGATATATTACTGATGAAGAGTGCACTGCTGCACAGGCGGAACCCATCACCCTGGCCGAGAGCAAATCGGCCACCGAAAAGGTCACCCGTACTTCCCGCAACTCTTATTTTGACGACGCTTTGTTTGCGGATGTCACCCAGGCAATCATGGAGCAGGAAAGCTGCACCCGTGCCGAAGCACAGGATAAGATCTTCTCCGATGGCCTGCGCATCTACTCTACCCTGGATCAGAAAGCACAGTCTTCCATGGAGCAGGTCATGCTGAACGAGGACACCGGCGACGGCGAGCTGTTCCCGGCCCTGTGGCACGAGGAAGAGGTTCCTTCCGGTATCCCGGCGGACAGCGAGATTACCTATGACGAGCGGCCTGCCGCTGAACCCGGACGGCTCTTCTGTGTTCACGGACGATGATGTGCCGGTCTATGCCGATAAGGAAAACACCACCCTGAAAACCAGCCAGGATGACAACGGCAATCTGATCTTCTATGAAAGCGTGCGCACCCAGGCGGCTATGGCGTCCATCAGCATGGAGGATGGCCACCGCGGCGAGATCGTTGCCCTGGTTGGCGGCCTGGGCGAAAAGAAAGTAGACCGCGGCACCAACCGTGCCACGCTGCCCCACCAGACCGGTTCCACCATGAAACCCATTGCTGCTTATTGCCTGGCAGTGGACAGCAAGATCATCAACTATTCTTCGCCCATGGCGGATACGCCGTATTACCTCAAGAGCGACCATCAGGTGCTGGATACCGACCGCTGCCTGAAGCTTGGCCTTTCTACTGACAAGTATAATGCAGCCAACCAGTCCCGCGATGATGTGTGGCGCGACTGGCCCACCAACTATGGCGGCGCAGGCGGCGATGGTGCCACCATGCTGGTGTATGATGCACTGCGCCGCTCTTACAACACCATTGCGGTCTGGATCGGTTCCTATGTCGGTGCGGAAGAGCTGTTCAGCTTTGCGCATGATACCCTCAACTGCACCTATCTGGATCCCGAACATGACGTTGACCTGGCGCCTCTGGTGCTGGGCTCCCAGAGCCAGGGCCTGACGGTTGTGGAGCTGGCTGGCGCTTACTCCATTTTCAATGACGGCAAGTTTACCACCCCGCACTACTGGACCGAGATCTATGACTCGGACGGCAACCTGTACCTGGATAACAGCAAGCGCGTTACCACCGTGCAGGCCATTGACCCTGCAGCCGCTACCATCATGAACCGTCTGCTGAGCAACGTGTGGAAAAAGCCCGGTACGGCAAACGGCATGAAGCCGGAAACCGAGGGCATTGATACCATCGGCAAGACAGGTACGACCAGCGACTTTAAGGACTATACCTTCGCCGGTGTTTCCCCATACTATTCCACCGCTGTGTGGTGGGGCTATGATAAGCCTTACAGCATGTGGGGTGTGGATGGCACCCTGGGCAACGACGGTAAACCGACCCAGCGCGCCTTTAAGCGGTATATGGAAGCTGCCCAGGCCGATAAGCCTGCCAAGGACTTCTATTATGATGACTCCGTTGTGCAGAAGCAGTTCAGCACCTCCACCGGTGCGATCGTATCCGGCGGTGGTGAGACCGGCTACTATACCGAGGACAACCTGCCGGATGACAGCTACGCCACCCTGACCGACCCCAGCGTGAACACGCTGGACCCGGCGGCAGGCTGATCGCGTAAAGTTCAATAGTCTGAAAATTCAATAAGCCAGATCGGGCACAGCAGTTTACAAAGCTGCTGTGCCCGTTTGTTGTATTGGAATGGAGGACATGCTATAATGGCAGCAGCGAGAACCATGCGGGTGAGGAGAAAATGCACGGCCCTTTTGCGGCCTTAATAAGGCGGGCAGAAGCGTATCAAATGCGCGTGCACGAATGAAAGACATACTTCCACCACATAAAAACAGATAAAAGCACGGGAAGATTCCACCGCACCAACAGGCCAGTTGTGCATCATGCTCAAATACACAACATTTTTTTCTAAAATGCTTGCAAGCCGCGCACACTTGTGGTATGATTATCCCGTTGTGAATACATGTACATAGGAGGGAAACAACATGGGCGAGCGCCGTTTTTTGTTGGTAGATAGCTCCGCTTTGCCGGATGTGTTCCTTAAGGTACTGCAGGCCAAGGAGCTTCTGGCTTCCGGCAGCGTGAGCAATATTTCCACGGCAGCGCGTCAGGCGGGCATTTCCCGCAGTGCGTTCTATAAGTACAAGGACTATGTGTTTGACGCCGAAACCGGCCGCGAGGCCATTACCGTGATCGCCACCCTGCTGGATAAAACCGGCGCTTTGCAAAGCCTGCTTTCCGGTATTTCGGCAGCGGGTGCATCGGTTGTTACCATCACCCAGTCCCGGCCGGAAAATGGTACCGCGCAGGTGGAAGTTACTGTGCGCACCGGAACCATGCAGATGACCGTTGAGGAAATGCTGACCCGGCTGGCCCGGCAGTCGTTTGTGGTGGAAGTGCACCGCGGAACCTGAAAGTGAACACACGCCGCCAAGGCGCACAGAACGGAATACCGGATGCGGGCAGCCGCATAAGGAACAAGGGGAGTATAGTATGGCTAAGATTGCAATCATGGGATTCGGCACCGTTGGCAGCGGTGTGCTGGAAGTCTGCCGCCGCAACGCCGCATCCATTGCCCGCCGCGCGGGTGAGCCGGTGGAGGTCAAGTACATCCTGGATGTGCGTGATTTTTCTGATTCTCCGGACGCAGCGCTGTTTGTGAAAGATATCAATGTGATCCTGAACGATCCGGAAGTCAAGGTCGTTGTGGAAACCATCGGCGGCACCCGCTTTGCTTATCCGTATGTGCGCCAGTGCCTGGAAAGCGGCCGCAGCGTGTGTACCTCCAACAAGGAGATGGTTGCCACCTATGGCGCAGAGCTGCTGGCTCTTGCACGGGAGCATAAAGCAGCGTTCCTGTTTGAAGCCAGCGTGGGTGGCGGTACCCCCATCATTACTCCCATGCACCAGTGCCTTGCCGCAAACCAGATCAGCCAGATCCAGGGTATTGTGAACGGAACCACCAACTTTATGCTGACCAAGATGAAGCGCGAAAGCATGGATTTTGATGCCGCGCTGAAAATTGCCCAGCAGCTGGGCTATGCCGAAACCAAGGATCCCGGTGACGATGTGGATGGCCGTGATGCCTGCCGCAAGATCGCCATCCTGAGCAGCCTGGCCTGCGGGCATCATGTTTACCCGGATAACATCCCCGCCCGCGGCATCCGCGATGTGGCCGTGGAGGATGTAAAAGCTGCCGAGCAGCTGGACTGCGCCATCAAGCTGATCGCCTGGTACCATGAAAACCCTGAAGGCGCAGCCGATGCGTTCAGCGCCGGCGTGGAGCCGATGCTGGTGCCGGAGTCTAACCAGCTGGCGGGCGTGAACGATGTGTTTAACGCTGTGCTGATGCAGGGTGATATGCTGGGCGATGTTGTGTTCTATGGCAAGGGCGCCGGCAAGCTGCCCACCGCCAGCGCCGTTGTGGCCGATGTGATCGATGCCCTGAAGGACGGCAGCAAGATCCATGACAGTCTGTTCTGGAAGCCCGCCGAAAAGCTGGATCACCAGCTGATGGATACCGTCAAGTATTCTTATTACATCCGCACCGCGGGTGTGCCAGCCGCCGCGCTGCCCAATGTGGCCGGTCCCGGCAAGCTGGTGTTTGACTATGGCGATTCTGCCGCGTACCTGATCGAAGCTGCCACGGCTGCGGACTTGGGGCTGTGGCAGCCAAGCTGGAAGTTCTGGGCGGCCGCCTGGCGCTTGTGCTGAAAAAGCTGCCGGAATAAGCCCCGGCAGGGAAGGGAGCACATAATATGATTACCGTAACTGTACCGGCAACCAGCGCCAATGTCGGCGCCGGGTTTGACAGCCTTGGCCTTGCGCTTTCCATGCACAACGTGTTTACCTTTGAGGAATGCGACCGCATCCGCATTTCTTCTGTGGATGGCACCCATGTGCCGACCGGGGCAAACAACCTGGTCTACCGCAGCGCCCGCGCTGTGTATGACCAGCTGGGCATTCCGCTGCGCGGCCTGCGCATTACCCAGCGCAATGATATTCCCATGGCGCGCGGCCTGGGTTCCAGCTCTGCCTGCATTGTGGCGGGCATTTTGGGTGCCAACGCTTTGCTGGGCAACAAACTGACCAGCCGCCAGATGCTGACCCTTGCCACCGCCATTGAGGGCCACCCCGATAACGTGGCCCCCGCCATGCTGGGCGGCTTTGTTACCAGCGTGTATGACGAAGGCCAGGTTTACAGCGTAAAAAAGAACATCGATGAACAGCTGGCATTTGCCGCTTTTGTACCGGATTTCCGCCTGCTGACCTCCAAGGCGCGCGCCGCGCTGCCGGATATGGTCAGCCATAAGGACGCCGTGTATAATCTGTCCCGCGCCGCGCTGGCTACCGCCGCGTTCTGCGATGGCGATTACAGCCTGCTTGGCGTGGCAACCAAGGATTCCCTGCACCAGAAATACCGCCTGCCCCTGATCGACGGCGGGGACGAAATGTTTGAACTGGCGCAGGACCTGGGCGCGCTGGCTGTTTATATTTCTGGCGCGGGTCCCACCATTATGGCGGTTGTCCCGCGTGACGATCAGGAATTCTTTGCCCGCGCGCAGGAAGCTCTGCCGCAGAGCGAAAAGCTAAAAAGCATTTTACCGTTTACCGCCTGCTGCCTGATAACACAGGCGCAACGGTGGAATAAGGGAACAGGGAGGAAGAGGTCTTTATGGGTCTTATCGTACAAAAGTTCGGCGGTACCTCGGTCAAGGATCGTGACCGCATCTTTAATGTTGCGCGCATTGTGGCCAACACCCGCAACCAGGGCAACGATGTTGTTGTTGTTGTTTCTGCCCAGGGGGATACCACCGATGACTTGATTACCAAAGCGGCCGAGATCACCAGTGATCCGTCCCACCGCGAAATGGATATGCTGCTGGCCACCGGCGAGCAGATTTCCATCTCGCTGCTGGCCATGGCGCTGCAGGAAATCGGTGTTCCGTCCGTCAGCCTGACCGGCTGGCAGGCCGGCTTCAACACCGACCGCGCTTACACCAAAGCCCGCATTAAGCGCCTGAACACCGAGCGTGTGGAAAGTGAGCTGGCCCGCAACCGCGTGGTAGTTGTAGCTGGTTTCCAGGGACTGAACCGTTCGGATGATATCACCACCCTGGGCCGCGGCGGCAGTGATACTTCCGCCGTTGCCTTGGCAGCCGCTCTGCATGCAGACCGCTGCCAGATCTATACCGATGTGGAAGGTGTGTATACTGCCGACCCGCGCAAGATTCCCAAGGCCACCCGCCTGAAGGAGATCACCTTTGACGAGATGCTGGAACTGGCATCCCTGGGTGCACAGGTGCTCAACAACCGCAGTGTAGAACTTGCCAAAAAGTATGGCGTCGAGCTGGAAGTTCTGTCCAGCATCAATCCGGTGCCCGGCACCGTTGTTAAGGAGGAAACCAAAGTGGAAGGTATGCTGATCAAAGGCGTTGCAAAAGATGAGGACGTCGCTGTTGTTTCGATCCTGGAAGTTCCCGATGTGCCGGGTATGTCCTTCAAGGTGTTCAGCCTGCTGGCACAGAAAAACATCAACGTGGATATCATTCTGCAGTCTTCCGGCAGCGCTGGCTGCAAGGATGTGATCTTTACCTGCTCCAAGGGCGAAGCTGAAACCGCTCGTGCAGTGCTGGAATCCAACAAGACCCGCTTTGGCACTGATAAGATCACCGTCAACAATGACTGCGCCAAGGTCAGCATTGTCGGTGCTGGTATGCAGAGCCACCCTGGCACGGCTTCCACCATGTTTGAAGCTCTCTACAGCCAGAACATCAACATCCATATGATCTCTACCAGCGAGATCAAGATCAGCGTGATCATTGATAAAGCCGATGCTGACCGTGCTGTTGCCGCCATCCATGATGCTTTCATCCAGTAAGCGGTAATATCCATCTGGTGTAAAAAAGTTTACAAGTTTCAGCCCCTGCTGCCCGGCGGGGGCTGTTGCCATATCCGGTACGGAATGGTATAATCAAACGCACAGCCGGGTGGGAATCATTCCCGCAAGCCCGGTTGTGCCCAATGTATTCTGCCGCAAAGGAGGTAACATATGGAATATATGGACGAAACCACCCTTGCCCACAAACACACCAGCCCGTGGCTGATTGCGTTCCGGATCATTTTTACCATTGCGCTGGTCTGGTGCATTCTGTTTATCTTTCATAACTCGCTGGAAACCAGCTCCATCTCGTCGGCCCGCAGCCATGAGGTCATGCAAAAAATCAATGCCATCCTGGCACATCTCAATATCGGCCCGCTGAGCGAACATGTTGTGCGCAAGCTGGCGCATTTTTCAGAGTTCACGCTGGAAGGCTTCCTGCTTATGCTCTGCCTGCGGGTTTATACCCGCCGTTTTGTGCGCCATGTCAGCTGGCCCATGCTGGGCGGCATGGCGACCGCGCTGCTGGATGAAACCATCCAGCTGTATGTGCCGGGCCGTACTTCGTCCGTGCGGGATGTGTGGATCGACTTCGGCGGTGTGATTGCCGGTTTGTTCGTGGCCCTGCTGTTGCTGCTCATCGTGCGCGGGCTGACCTCTTTCCATGCCATGAAAAAGAAAACCGCCGCCTGCGTGCCGAACGGGCCGAGCTGCTGCGCCAGCAGCGCGCCGACCGGATCAACACAGCGGATGACCGTCCCGAAAGCCCAGATAGGAGAGAATATTTATGACAGAACAACAGGCGATTGAAGCCCTGCACGCCCTGCCGCGCCTGCCCCGCAGCGGCGCATCCCTGGAGCGTATGCAGGCACTGCTGGACCACCTTGGAAACCCGGAAAAGCAGTTTAAGTGCATCCATATTGCGGGCACCAACGGCAAGGGAACCCTTGCCGCTATGACATCTTCTATCCTGACCCATGCGGGCTACAAAACGGGCCTTACCATCAGTCCGTATGTTCTCAATTTTCGGGAGCGTTTTCAGATCAATGGACAGATGATGTCCCCGCGCACCCTGGCCAGCCTGACCCGGAAAGTGCTGGATGCTGCCGATGCCATCATCGCTGAGGGCGGGAAGGCCCGGTGGAGTTTGAAGCCGTTACCGCCATTGCCTTCCTCTGGTTTGCCCGCCAGAAGTGTGATTTTGCCGTGGTGGAAACCGGCCTTGGCGGCCGCTATGACGCCACCAATGTCATCCCCGCGCCGCTGGTTGCGGCCATTACCCGCATCGGCATGGATCATACCGAAATTTTGGGCGATACCCTTGCCGAGATCGCCGCCGAAAAAGCCGGTATCATCAAAGAGGGGAGCGTGGTTGTCTGCTACCCCGAGCAGCCGGAGGAGGCCATGGGCCCGCTGCTGACCGCCGCGGCCAACGCGCATACCTCGCTGGTGGTGCCGGATACCGCCGATTTGCAGCAGCTCAAGTGCCGCCCGCTGGAAAACTATGTTGATTACGGCGGCTATCGTGCTCTGCTGCAATTCCCCGGCAAGCATCAGGCCAACCATGCCGCTATGGCGGTGGAAATTGCCCTGGCCCTCTGGCGGGAATACCATTACGAGATCCCCGATGAAGCGATTGAAACCGGTCTGCGGGATGCCAAAATGCCCGCACGGATCGAGGTTATGCGCCGCCACCCGTTGCTGCTGCTGGATGGCTGCCACAATGCCGATGGTACCGCAGCCCTTGCTGCAACTCTGAAAGAAGCCGGATATGACGGTAACCTTGTGGCGGTCCTTGGCCTGCTGAAAGATAAGGATCACAGCAAAATGCTGGAAAACCTGGCCCCCTGCTTTGAGAAGGTCTTTACCGTCACGCCGGATAGCCCCCGCGCCATGACGGCAGAAGAACTGGAGGAGGAAGCCAAATACCATATGGATGCCGAAGCCGCCCCCAGCGTGGCAAAGGCCATCCGCCTTGCGGTGGATTACGCCGATGAAAACAACCTGGCTGGTGTGGTGGTGTGCGGCAGCCTTTACCTTGCTGCTCAGGCCCGTCCGCTGCTGCTCAAAGAAGCGGAAAAGTAACCCCAATTCCAACAAAATATGCGCACAGCGCCCTGTATACTGGGAACATACCCCAGCAGCAGGGCGCTTTTTGCTGCTATTACCAAAAATGAAAGAGGTGGACAACCCCTTGGCGAAAGTATGTTTTGTTCCGGCGCAGGGAACATTGGCGGCTTACCTGACCGGTGAGATCGACCACCATGCCGCGCAGGCCCTACGGCGTGAAATTGATGCGCAGATCGATGCCCGCATGCCGGAATTGCTGACGATGGATTTTTCCGGCGTTACTTTTTATGGATTCCTCCGGTGTGGGGCTGATTCTGGGCCGCGGGCGCCAGATGTCCGGCCTGGGTGGGCGGCTTGTTGTGCAAAACGCACCGGATACCGTGCGCCGCATGCTGGACCTGGCGCATATCCATTACGTTTGATCGTGGGGGAGGTCACATCATGAAAATGCTGAATCAGGTCAAAATGACCTTTGCCAGCCGCAGCGTCAACGAAAGTTTTTTCCCGTGCGGCACTTGCGGCGTTTCTGGCCCAGGCGGACCCGACCGTGCCGCAGCTGGCAGATATCAAAACGGCCGTGTCAGAAGCTGTCACCAACTGCATCGTCCATGCCTATCCGGATACCGTCGGCCCCATTACGATGACGGCTGTTTTTATGAGGGCGGCAATGTGCGCATTACCATATCAGATAAAGGCGTTGGTATCCCGGACGTTGCCAAGGCAATGGAGCCAATGTATACCACCGGCAACCCGGACGAGCGCGCGGGCCTGGGTTTTGCGGTAATGCAGAGCTTTATGGATCGGGTCCATGTATCCTCTGCGCCGGGACGGGGAACACGCGTTACCATGAGCCGTCACCTGGATTCCCGGTGAGTTTTGGCGTGTGCGCTCCTACATAGGGCAGAATCAGCCAGTACAGCAGAGTGGAATCTGTTGACCGTTGCGGATATGCCCGCTAAAACCGGAACGAATCAACGCCTAGTGGCAGGGCAGACGTTCGTTCCCGATTGCAGGGAGGCAGCTGATATGGCAACCGCAAATCCCACCGCACTTTTTACCACTTTACCGCGCACGGAGTTCATCCAGAAAAACCTTGGCCTTGTACATTCCTGTGCTGGCCGCTTTACAGGCCGCGGCATCGAATACGAAGAATTGTATTCGGCGGGCTGCCTGGGGCTTTGTCAAAGCGTGCGATGGGTTTGACCCGGACCGCGGGGTCTGTTTCTCCACCTATGCGGTGCCGGTCATCTTGGGTGAGATCAAAAAGCTGTTCCGGGACGGGGGAACTGTTAAGGTCAGCCGTTCGATCAAAGAACTTGGATTAAAAGTGACAGCGGAACGGGAACGCCTGATGAAGTTGACCGGCGCAGAGCCAACCGTGGCGCAGCTGGCACAAAACCTGGGGGCAACGCCGGAGCAGGTGGCGGTATCCATTCAGGCTGCTATGCCGGTTGTCTCCCTGACCCCGGCGGATGATGAGGACGGAACAAGAGAATGGGATATCCCGGTGGATTCACCGGAAGAAGTATTGGCGGAACGGATCAGTTTGGCGGAAATATTGAAACGACTGAATGAATCCGACCGGCAGCTCATCCGCCTGCGCTTTTATGCGGGCAAAACCCAAAGTAAAACGGCACAAATCCTTGGTACTACCCAGGTACAGATATCGCGCCGCGAACGAAAGATTTTGAAATGGATGCGCAAAGAGCTGACAGGCGAATAAGAAAACACAAAATGATGGCTGTTTTCCAATTCGGAGCCATAAAAACTGTGCGATTCGACAAAAGTATGACTTCTGCACGTTTTGCCCTTGACGATGACACTTGCATGTGCTAAAATAACACCACTTTGAATAGCACAGGCGATATCCAATAGGGGCGCCTGGCTGGACAAAGCAACATCAGAAAATTTGGAAAAACCTCAAAAAGTTGTTGACAAATCAAACCTGATGTGGTATCCTAATAAAGCTGTCCGAAAGACAGCGGCTGATTGAAAAGATTGTTTAAGAAAATTTCAAAAAAGTACTTGACAAACAAGACTTGATGAAGTAAAATAAACAAGTTGTTTCAAACAGCGCAGGACCTTGAAAATTGAACAATACTGAAACTTGTGGAACCTTAAACGTGATGGAAAATCACGAAAACAATTCCAAAGCCGAGAGATCGGCAAACAAGTAATTCATACAGGACGCAAGCGATTGTGTCTGAGTGAAGATGATTTAACACTTTATGAGTGATAAATACCATTTATAAAGAGTTTGATCCTGGCTCAGGACGAACGCTGGCGGCGCGCCTAACACATGCAAGTCGAACGGAGCTTAGAGAGCTTGCTTTTTAAGCTTAGTGGCGAACGGGTGAGTAACGCGTGAGTAACCTGCCCTAGAGTGGGGGACAACAGTTGGAAACGACTGCTAATACCGCATAAGCCCACGGTACCGCATGGTACTGAGGGAAAAGGATTTATTCGCTTTAGGATGGACTCGCGTCCAATTAGCTAGTTGGTGAGGTAACGGCCCACCAAGGCGACGATTGGTAGCCGGACTGAGAGGTTGAACGGCCACATTGGGACTGAGACACGGCCCAGACTCCTACGGGAGGCAGCAGTGGGGGATATTGCACAATGGGGAAACCCTGATGCAGCGACGCCGCGTGGAGGAAGAAGGTTTTCGGATTGTAAACTCCTGTCGTTAGGGACGATAATGACGGTACCTAACAAGAAAGCACCGGCTAACTACGTGCCAGCAGCCGCGGTAAAACGTAGGGGTGCAAGCGTTGTCCGGAATTACTGGGTGTAAAGGGAGCGCAGGCGGGAAGACAAGTTGGAAGTGAAAACCATGGGCTCAACCCATGAATTGCTTTCAAAACTGTTTTTCTTGAGTAGTGCAGAGGTAGATGGAATTCCCGGTGTAGCGGTGGAATGCGTAGATATCGGGAGGAACACCAGTGGCGAAGGCGGTCTACTGGGCACCAACTGACGCTGAGGCTCGAAAGCATGGGTAGCAAACAGGATTAGATACCCTGGTAGTCCATGCCGTAAACGATGATTACTAGGTGTTGGGGATTGACCCCTCAGTGCCGCAGTTAACACAATAAGTAATCCACCTGGGGAGTACGACCGCAAGGTTGAAACTCAAAGGAATTGACGGGGCCCGCACAAGCAGTGGGTATGTGGTTTAATTCGAAGCAACGCGAAGAACCTTACCAGGTCTTGACATCCGATGCATAGCACAGAGATGTGTGAAATCCTTCGGGACATCGAGACAGGTGGTGCATGGTTGTCGTCAGCTCGTGTCGTGAGATGTTGGGTTAAGTCCGCAACGAGCGCAACCCTTATTGCCAGTTACTACGTTAAGAGGACTCTGGCGAGACTGCCGTTGACAAAACGGAGGAAGGTGGGGATGACGTCAAATCATCATGCCCTTTATGACCTGGGCTACACACGTACTACAATGGCGTTAAACAAAGAAGCAAGACCGCGAGGTGGAGCAAAACTCAAAAACAACGTCTCAGTTCAGATTGCAGGCTGCAACTCGCCTGCATGAAGTCGGAATTGCTAGTAATCGCGGATCAGCATGCCGCGGTGAATACGTTCCCGGGCCTTGTACACACCGCCCGTCACACCATGAGAGCCGGGGGACCCGAAGTCGATAGTCTAACCGCAAGGAGGACGTCGCCGAAGGTAAAACTGGTGATTGGGGTGAAGTCGTAACAAGGTAGCCGTATCGGAAGGTGCGGCTGGATCACCTCCTTTCTAGGGAGTCAGACGAAAGATCTAGCTGGTCTAGATGTTTCGGACAGGTTAAAAAAGCAAGTTTCAGTTATTGTTCAATTTTGAGGGCCTTGAAAAAGGAACCTCAGGTAAGACGAAGAAGCGACACCCGATCGCAATGGCGTGGGGGGTATAGCTCAGTTGGGAGAGCACCTGCTTTGCAAGCAGGGGTCAAGGGTTCGAATCCCTTTATCTCCACCATTTGGGCTGATAGCTCAGCTGGTTAGAGCACTCGGCTGATAACCGAGAGGTCGATGGTTCGAGTCCATTTCAGCCCACCACGGGGTTCACCTAGTGATGGGGAACCCACAAAGTCTTACGACATGTACCTTGAAAACTGAATATAGAACTGCGAAATAAGATTTTGATCAGAGTCTAGAGATAGACGAAGATCCCCAAGTAAAATTAATTAGCTAACTGATAAAGTTAGGGGGAACAATTTCACCAAGCGGTAAAAAATCTTGTTGGCAAATGGAGAATCAATTGAGAAAACGGTCAAGCTAAAAAGGGCGCAAGGTGAATGCCTTGGCACTGGGAGCCGATGAAAGACGTGGTAAGCTGCGAAAAGCTTCGGGGAGGAGCAAACATCCATTGATCCGGAGATATCTGAATGGGGCAACCCAATGGAGTTCATACTCCATTATCAATACTGAATCCATAGGTATTGGAAGGGAACCGCCTGAACTGAAACATCTAAGTAGGGCGAGGAAGAGACATCAAACGAGATTCCGTAAGTAGTGGCGAGCGAACGCGGAAGAGGGCAAACCGAGAGGAGAAATCCTTTCGGGGTACGGACTGCTTTTAAGACTGGAAGAGTTAACAGAATGGCATGGGAAGGCCAACCGAAGAGTGTGAGAGTCACGTAAGTAAAAATTCTGACAGCTGCGCAGGATCAGAGTACGGCCAGACACGTGAAACCTGGTCGGAACATGGGGGACCACCCTCAACCCTAAATACTACCCAGTGACCGATAGCGTATAGTACTGTGAAGGAAGGTGAAAAGGACCCCGGGAGGGAGTGAAAGAGAACCTGAAACCTTGTGCCTACAAGCACATAGAGCCCGTCAAAGGGTGATATGGTACTTTTTGTAGAACGGTCCGGCGAGCGATTGTACGTTGCGAGCTTAAGGTCTTAAGGACTGGAGGCGTAGCGAGAGCGAGTCTAAACAGGGCGTTTAGTAGCGTGCAATGGGCCCGAAACCGGGTGACCTACCCATGATCAGGCTGAAGTGAAAGTAAAATTTCATGGAGGGCCGAACCGACCTCCGTTGAAAAGGCGGCGGATGGTGTGGGTAGCGGAGAAATTCCAATCGAACTCGGAGATAGCTGGTTCTCCCAGAAATAGCTTTAGGGCTAGCCTCATGTTAGATATCCGGAGGTAAAGCACTGAATGGCCTAGCGTCCGAGAGGATAGCGAAGCCTATCAAACTAAGAATGCCGGAATATTGATGCATGGGAGTCAGACAGTGTGAGATAAATCTCATTGTCAAAAGGGAAACAGCCCAGATCTACAGCTAAGGTCCCAAATTGTATCTAAGTGGAAAACGATGTGGAAATACGCAGACAACCAGGATGTTGGCTCAGAAGCAGCCACTCATTTAAAGAGTGCGTAATAGCTCACTGGTCGAGCGTCTCTGCGCGGAAAATTTAACGGGGCTAAGATACAAACCGAAGCTTAGGCTGCACTTTTAGTGCGGGGTAGGGGAGCGTTGTGTAAGCGGAGAAACAGTAGCGGAAGCGGCTGTGGGTTTACAGAAGTGAGAATGCCGGAATGAGTAGCGCGAATGATGTGAGAATCATCATGGCCGGAAACCTCAGGTTTTGGAGGAAGGTTCGTCCGCTCAAGTTAGGCGGGAGCTAAGGTGAGGCCGAAAGGCGTAGCCGATGCACAGACGGTAGAGATTCCGTCCCCACCGAAAGATTTAAGCGCAGGGACACTTTTAGAAGGTCGGAGCCAGGTGTTGGTTCTGGTAGAGATCGAGGGAAGATTAGTACCGAAGTCCGGCTGGATAAGAGGCGAGAAAAGCTGCGTGTATATCTAAGGTGCCCGTACCGCAAACCGACACAGGTAGGTAGGAAGAAGATTCTAAGGCCAACGGGAGAAGGGTTGTTAAGGAACTCGGCAAGATTACCCCGTAACTTAGGGATAAGGGGAGCTCGGGAAACCGAGCCGCAGAGAATAAGCCCAGGCGACTGTTTAGCAAAAACACAGGTTTGTGCTAAATCGAAAGATGACGTATACGAGCTGACGCCTGCCCGGTGCTGGAAGGTTAAAGGAGATGTGCAAGCATTGAATTGAAGCCCCAGTGAACGGCGGCCGTAACTATAACGGTCCTAAGGTAGCGAAATTCCTTGTCAGGTAAGTTCTGACCCGCATGAAAGGCGTAATGATCTGGGCACTGTCTCAACAGCCCGCCCGGCGAAATTGTAGTACCGGTGAAGATGCCGGTTACCCGCGACAAGACGGAAAGACCCCATGGAGCTTTACTGTAGCCTAATATTGGGTTTCGGTGTTGCATGCACAGGATAGATGGGACGCTGGGAAGTAAGAGCTTTGGCTTTTATGGAGCGGCCGTTGGGATACCATCCTTGCGACATTGGAATTCTAACCTGCGCCTTTGAATCAAGGCGGGGGACATTGTTAGGTGGGCAGTTTGACTGGGGCGGTCGCCTCCTAAAAAGTAGCGGAGGCGTTCAAAGGTTGGCTCGTCCTGGACGGAAACCAGGAGAGAGAGTGCAAACGCAAAAGCCAGCCTGACTGCGAGACTGACGGGTCGAGCAGAGACGAAAGTCGGAGTTAGTGATCCGGTGGTATGTGGTGGAAATGCCATCGCTCAACGGATAAAAGTTACCCTGGGGATAACAGGCTGATCTCCCCAAGAGTCCACATCGACGGGGGAGGTTTGGCACCTCGATGTCGGCTCATCGCATCCTGGGGCTGTATTCGGTCCCAAAGGGTTTGGCTGTTCGCCAATTAAAGCGGTACGCGAGCTGGGTTCAGAACGTCGTGAGACAGTTCGGTCCCTATCTGTCGTGGGCGCAGGATATTTGAAAGGCGCTGTCCCTAGTACGAGAGGACCGGGATGGACGAACCTCTGGTGCACCAGTTGTCACGCCAGTGGCACAGCTGGGCAGCTATGTTCGGATCGGATAAACGCTGAAAGCATCTAAGCGTGAAGCCGGCCTTAAGATAAGATATCCCACTGCGACAAGCAGGTAAGACCCCTTGAAGACTACAAGGTTGATAGGCACAATGTGTAAGTGGCGTGAGTCATTGAGCAAGCGTGTACTAATAGGTCGAGGGCTTGACCCCATTTTCGATTGATACTTCATTTGCTGAAAGCAGTTCGATATTCAGTTTTGAAGGTATATGCCTTCTAAGAAAGAGAACTGACGTTGGTCAGGAATGGCCGGTGTCGATGACGGTGAGGAACCACCTGTTCCCATTCCGAACACAGAAGTTAAGCTCACTTGTGCGAAGATAGTTGGCTGGAAACGGCCTGTGAAAATAGGTAGATGCCGGCTTCTCTTTTTATGGCCCGTTGGTCAAGCGGTTAAGACAGCGGCCTCTCCGCCGTTAACGTGGGTTCGATTCCCGCACGGGTCACCAGGGTGTAGAGATCTAAAACCACTCGCTAGGCGAGTGGTTCGATAAAGATTATATCGATGAGTAATGAAACTCAAACAAAGAATTTTGGAATAGTACCAGTGGGGCAATTCAGACTGGGTTATTGGCGTTTTAGGTAAAAAAGCAAACAAACAGAACACTTCATTCAAATGCATAAAAAAGCAAACAAACGAACACTTCATTCAAATGCATATAGCTATTTATTTCATACAGAGACAAATAGCGGCACAGAACAGATATAATAAAAGAAGCTATAAAAAGCAGGTATTCACGTGGAAGACGATATAGTTTCTACATGAACACCTGCTTTTTTATTTATTATTTACTGGTGGAATAAATAGTGGTAGCCAGGTATTCATCACTGACCCAACCATAAATCCCATTGTAATATACAACAACCCAGTCAGGCACATTGCTGCTATAGCCGCATTCCCATATGATGATACCGTAGGGGGATATTATCCATTTTTTCATAATTTGTACCGGGACCTTTACGCATAACCAGCCCATGATCAGCAGTGGTGTAGGTACAAAGGCTATCAATTCGGCTAAGCGTTACATCTGGTGCAACGCATCCATCCGGCAGAATAATGTCGGCATTGTTTTCGGTGTAATCCTGTACTTGCAGTAAGCCCCAAATGCCATTCTGTTTTGCCCATACGCAGCCATCGCGCGCGGGGCTAAATCTTCATATTGCCCAGCGGGAATTATCTCATTGCCGTAAACATCCAGAACTAGCTTTTGTCCGGATTGATTTTTCACAACTACCATGCCAGATAAGTCTGCGTAAGGATATTCAACAATTTCGTTCATGATGGACAAACTCATCTGCGGCTGATAAATGCAGGGGATTACTAAAGCACCGCTTTGGTCGCAATATCCCCAGTTACCGGCTGCATCCTTTACCGCGATTAAAGATTCACCGGCCATACAGGCATCCTGGTAGTCGAAATCGGTTAAAATTGTACCGTTTTTATCCGCAACGGCAAAAGGTGCAGAATTGTCAACAAGATAACCGGCATATTCATCATCCCAAATGCCTTGCTGGATGCCAACCAAATCAGGAGCATACACCTGTTCGATGGGCGTGCCACTAAATGTATAGACACCAATAGCAGAACGGTAAATCTGGCTGTCACCTAAAATCCACTGGATGCCATACCCGCCGTGCCCGCCCAGCATGGTTATAAAAGGCATTTGTTGGGCAACCAGCTCCTGGTTAATCTGTTCTTCCAGGGCATTCAGCTTCTGGTAATCGTATGTATCATCTACCCCAATGGAGAGCTCCTGCTCACCATACAGGTACGGGATGCTTTCTGACAAATCTTCCAGAAAAAGCATTACAGTTGGCAGCATTAAACAGGCTCCAGCGTTCGCCCTTGCGCACAGCGTACAGATTTCGGGCAGCGGCGTAACCGGCAGTGTGGGTTTCGCGGGAGAAGAGAGGAATCATCTCGTCAAAATCATATTGCGGCGGTAACTTCCAGTTGGCATTGCTAGTGGATGGTATAGCTGTGGCAACAGCTTCACTGGTCGGGGAAAGAGCAGCGGAGGAAGCAGGTTTATTTTCTGGCGCTGCAGCACAAGCGGTAAGCATTATTGCGGTGATAACACTGGCTGAAAATGAGAATAACTTCCTTTTCATGGCTTTTCACTCCTTGCGTAAATGATTTTTCGGTAAGATGAAGAAGTAATATAAGAAAGTGAATTCATAAACCCTATAATATCTTATTTTATCAAAAATATCTGCTAATGGGAATAGCTAACAATTCTACATGGATAAATTTGGATAGTATGACAAAGATTGCAGAACTGGAGTGAAAGTTCGAATCATGCGATGAGTGATCTGCTATAATAGAGAAAAGCAAAACAGAAGGGAGTTTGATTATGCACCAGGAGAAAAAGATGCTGGCTCATATCAGTGAAGACGGAACCCGCGTCCAAACGGTAGCGGACCATTTGCAGGGAACGGCAGTCCTATGTGGGCAATTTGCAGCAGCCTTTGATGCCCAGCAACAGGGAACTTGGCTTGGATTACTGCATGATATTGGTAAATATAGTACAAAGTTTCAAAAGCGCCTGCAAGGTGGAGAGAAAGTGGATCACTCAACGGCTGGTGCACAGGTGGCTGCCCGATATGGTCAAATCCCACTGGCTTTTGCTATTGCGGGACACCATAGCGGCCTGCCGGATGGAGGAGGCCGAAGCGATACCGCGCAGGATGCGACAATGTTTGGGCGATTGAAAAAGAGCGTTGAACCCTATACCCAATGGACGAATGAGATTAAACTGCCGTCCATACCGCCCCAGCCGGAAATGATGAAGGAAAATCGTTTTACACAGGCATTTTATACCCGGATGTTGTATTCCTGCCTGGTCGATGCGGACTATCTGGATACGGAAAACTTTATGAGCAGCCCTAAACCGCGCGGACAAGGCCAGACAATGGATGAACTGCTGAAAAGGTTGAACCAATATACCGCAAAATGGAGCCATCCCCAGGGAACCTTGAATCAGCGCCGCAGTTCAATTTTGAGTGCCTGTACAACGGCAGGGCAAACAGGGCGGCGCGGCCTTTATTCCCTGACCGTTCCTACAGGGGGGGAAAAACGGTAGCGTCATTGGCATTTGCGCTTTCGCTAGCTGTAAAGAACCATATGGACCGGGTTATTTATGTGATCCCTTATACATCCATTATTGACCAGACCGCGGATGTGTTTTCGGAAATATTAGGAGCAGAAAATGTTTTGGAACACCATTCAGGGGTGGACTACTCTGCCAAGGAAGATGATGAGCCGGCAGCCTACCGCAAAGCATTGGCGGCGGAAAACTGGGATGCTCCGGTGGTGGTTACCACATCCGTGCAATTCTTTGAATCACTTTACGGCAACCATGCGTCACAATGCCGTAAATTACATAACATTGCAAATAGCGTGGTCATTTTTGACGAAGCACAAAACCTGCCGGTTCCTTATTTGCGCCCCTGCGTTGCGGCAATCGCGCAGCTTGTACAGCATTACCGCGCAGCAGCGGTGCTTTGCACGGCCACACAACCAGCTTTGCAGCCCTTGTTTGATGAACTGGCGCCTGGGCTGCAGATGACGGAACTTTGCCCACATCCCAAAGAGCAATATCAGGCATTCCGGCGTACAACGCTAAAAATGCGCGGAGAGTTGGAACAAAGTCAGCTTGGTGCAGAACTGGCAGCGCAGGAACAAGTGCTGTGTATTGTAAACCGGAGAAAAACAGCACAGGAATTATACAATAACCTGCCCAAAGAGGGCAGCTATTGCCTGACAACATTGCTATACCCAGCCCATCGCAAACAGTTATTGCAGGAAATCCGGGAACGCTTAAAAGATGGGCTGCCCTGCCGTGTGATATCAACTTCTTTGATCGAAGCGGGTGTTGATGTGGATTTCCCGGCTGTGTACCGCGAGGAAGCAGGTTTGATTCCATTTTGCAGGCGGCGGGGCGCTGCAATCGAGAGGGAAGACGCCCGGCGGAGCAGAGCTTGGTACAGATTTTCACATTGGAAGGGCAGCATGTACCGCGCATGCTGGAACAGAATGTATCCGCAACGCAAAGCGTCCTGAAAAAATATGCAGATCTGGCATCTCTGGAAGCAATCGAAACATACTTTCTGTTTTACCGTACCTTAAAAGGAGATAAAAGACTGGATGAACAGCAAATTCTGCAAGGGTTCGAGCAGGATATGGAAGGGCGCATTTTCCCCTTTGCAACAGCGGCAGAGAGGTTCCGCTTAATTGAAACACCTGCCGTGACCGTATACATTCCCCAAGGGAAAGGGGAACATTTGCTTGCACGATTGCGTGCAGGAGAGGTAAGCAAAACTTTGTTCCGTCAACTGGGGCAATATGGTGTTCCGGTTTACCCGGATCATCTGAAAACGCTGGAGAATGCCGGGGCGGTTTGCCAAATCAGTGAAGGCATATGGGAATTAACGGACGGAAGCCTTTACGATAACAACACGGGCCTTGCTATGGAAGCTGAAACGGGAGAAGCCTGGTTTGCATAAAGCAAAAACGGCAGGGGAGCCTGCCCTGCCGTTTTTGTGCGCTAAAGTAAAATCAACTATTTCTATCCACGGCATAAGCTGCCGACGCAACTTATTATAAAAGAAAACCGAATGAAAAGCAAACAAAAAGTATACATGATAAAAGGATTGACATTTGGTGCCAAGTAGCGTATATTGAAACTATAGCAAAAATATAAATTAAAAACAACTGAAAATAGAAATGCAAAGGAGTTGATGCAGATGATCCAGCTGGAAGTATGGGGGAATTATGCTTTGCTCTCGAGGCCTGAGCTAAAAGTCGAAAGGGTTTCATATGAAGTCCTCACCCCTTCCGCGGCACGCGGCATAGTAGAAGCAATCTATTACCACCCCGGCTTACGGTGGAAAATCCGGAAAATCTATGTTATGAACCCAATCAGCTTTACCAACATCCGTCGGAACGAAGTAAAAAGCAAAATTCTTTGTTCCGATGTACGCAGCGCTATGCAGGGAACAGGGAAAGAGCTTTACCTTGCCACGCCCCAGCAGATCGTTCAGCGTGCAGCCATGGTGTTGCAGGACGTTCATTATGTGATTGAGGCAGAATTTGAGATGACTGACCGTGCGGCACCGAGCGACAATCCGGGAAAGTTCCAGGATATTGTTACCCGGCGCATGTCCAGGGGCCAGTGCTTTCATACCCCTTATTTTGGGTGCCGTGAATTTCCTGCCGCATTCCGCGCATGGCCCGGCGGGCCAATCCCGACCATTGAGGAAACACGGGATTTGGGATTCATGCTATATGACTTTGACTACACTGACCCGCAGAACATAACCCCGATGTATTTCCATGCAAAATTGGAACATGGTGTGTTGAATGTGGCAGACTGCGAGGTGTACCGATGATTTTACAGGCTTCGGTACAATACTATGAAGATTTGCTGGCCAATGGCAAAATCACGCGCCCCGGTTGGACAAGCGCAAAAAGTCAGTTGGGCTTTGGAACTGGATGAAAACGGCCAACTGATGGCATTGCACCCCTTGCAGCAAGAGGAAAAGCGCGGTAAAAAAACAGTGCTTGCTCCATGTCAGCTGCAAGTTCCGGAACAGGTTAAACGCTCTAGTGGTGTGGCAGCCAATTTTTTGTGTGATAACAGTGCTTATATGCTCGGCATTGACGGAAAAGGCAAACCGGAGCGTGCAATGCAGTGCTTTGCCGCTGCAAAGGAGCTGCATCTTGCCATTTTACAAAATGTTCCCGGTCAGGCGGCACAGGCAGTGCGGAACTTTTTTATAAACTGGGACCCCAAGGCGGCGGAGCAGAATCCAGCGCTGGAACAAAGTCTCAAGGAACTTTACAAAGGGTGGCAATCTGGTATTTCTGATTCGGGAAAACTATGTTCAGGACGATCCGGAAATACAGGAAGCCTGGCAGCGGCAGTGTGATAAGAACACGGATGCACCGGAAATCCGATGCCTGGTTACAGGGCAAAAGGCACCGCTTGCCCGCCTGCACCCGGCGATTAAAGGCGTGACCGGGGCACAGCCTTCCGGCGCATCGATTGTTTCTTTTAATGCGGACGCTTTTTGCTCATACGGACATGAACAGGGGGGCAATGCGCCGGTTGGCAGTTATGCGGCCTTTGCCTATGCACAGGCATTAAACTATCTGCTGGCAGACAGGGAACATGTTCAGCGCGTGGGCGATACCACCATTGTCTGCTGGGCAGCAGGTGGTGAGACCGCCTACCAGCAGGTAGCAATGGATGCATTGTTTGCCATGGATGCGCCTGTCAGCGAAAGCGATGTGCGAAATGCAGTGGACAAGTTGGTCCATGGACAGAGTGTAGAGTGGCAGAACGTGACACTTGACCCGCAAAGGCACTTTTATGTGCTTGGCTTGGCCCCTAATGCGGCGCGCCTCTCGGTTCGCTTTTTCTGGCAGGATACATTTCAAACGCTGCTTGATAATGTGCAGAAGCATTATGACCGCTTAGAGATTGTGCGCCCCGCTTATGATAAATTCCCGCGGCTGGGGGTGTATTGGCTGCTGCAGGAAACCGTCAACACCAATTCCCGCAGCCCATCGGCAGCACCGCAGCTGGCAGGCGATGTCTTGCGTGCAATCCTGAATAATACAAGGTACCCGGCAACCCTGCTGGATGGCGTTATGATGCGTATCCGCGCAGAGCAAAAAGTAACACGCGGCCGTGCCGCTATTATAAAAGCATACTACCTGCGTAATGAAGATCCCCGTTGCCCAAAGGAGGTATTAACTGTGGAAAATAACAAGGAAACAAATTATCAACCGTATGTTATGGGTCAGCTTTTTTGCTGTGCTGGAAGCAATCCAGATGGCGGTAAACCCGGATATCAATACAACCATCAAAGACCGCTATTTTAATGCGGCGGCATCCACCCCAGCTACTGTATTCCCGACAATTCTGATGCTGGCACAAAAGCATATGCAAAAAATGAGCAAGCCACAAAAGATTTATTACGATAAGCAGATCGCTGCGCTGGCGGGCGGAAAACTGGAAGGAAGCTTTCCCGCACGGCTGACCTTGCCGGAACAAGGCGCTTTTATCCTTGGCTATTACCATCAGACACAGGAACGCTATACAAAGAAAGTGGAGGAATAACAATGGCACAGGCAATCAAAAACCGGTATGATTTTGTAATTCTGTTTGACGTTGAAAATGGAAACCGAACGGCGATCCGGATGCAGGCAACATGCCGCGCGTTGACCCGGAAACGGGATATGGCATTGTTACAGATGTCTGCTTGAAGCGTAAGATTCGCAACTATGTCGAAGTGGCCAAAGAAGATGAAGCGGGATACCAGATTTACATTAAAGATCAGGTTCCCCTGAACCGCAGCGATAAAAAAGCACTCGAATACTTGGGCATTGATGCTGATGCCAAGGATGCCCTGAAAGTCGCCAAGAAAGATGACCCGGAGTTGGACCGTAAAATCCGGGACTTTATGTGCCAAAATTTCTATGATATCCGCACATTTGGCGCCGTTATGACAACTTTCGTAAAAGGCGCACTGAACTGTGGGCAGGTGCGTGGCCCGGTTCAGTTGAGCTTTGCACGCTCGGTGGATCCTGTCCTCCCGCAGGAAGTAACCATCACTCGTATTGCCATTACAACGGAAGCTGATGCGGAGCGTAAAGGCACCGAGATGGGCCGCAAGTATGTGATCCCATATGGCTTGTACCGTGCAGAGGGTTACATTTCTGCCAACCTTGCCCGCAAAACTACAGGATTCTCAGAGGATGACCTGCAGCTGCTGTGGCAGGCAATCCTGAATATGTTTGAAAATGACCACAGTGCAGCCCGCGGCAAAATGGCAGTTCGGGAACTGATCGTGTTCAAGCATGATTCGGAGCTGGGCAATGCGCCGTCCTATAAACTGTTTGATGCAGTGCATGTCACGCGTGCCGAAGGGTAGCCTTCCCGCGCAGTTACCATGACTATGTGGTAACGGTGGATGAAAATCTTCCCGCAGGGGTAACGTGCGAGAGGCTGTCGTAATGGCTTCCCCAGATGATTACCTGCTGATGTCCGGTATCCAGCATTTCAGCTTTTGCCGCCGTCAGTGGGCGCTCATACACTTGGAACAACAATGGTCCGAAAACCAACGCACCGCCGAAGGCCGCCTGCAGCATACCCGCTGCCATGATGTTACCCTGACGGAAAAACGCGGCGATTTGCTGATCGCCCGCGGTATGAGGGTCGTCAGCCACCGCTTAAAACTGACCGGCGACTGCGATGTGGTAGAGTTTCACAGGATCAAACGGCGTGTCATTGCAGGGCCGCCGCGGCCTGTGGCAGCCCATGCCCGTGGAATATAAGCATGGCCGCAGCAAGGTAAACGATGCCGACCGTTTGCAGCTCTGCGCACAGGCCATGGCGCTGGAAGAAATGCTGGTGTGCGAGGTGCCGGAAGGGGAAATCTTTTATGAAGAAACCCGGCAGCGGGAACATGTTTCCCTGACACCGGAACTGCGCAGCACCGCGCAGACCATGGCGGATGAGATGAACCGCCTGTTTGCGCGCGGCTATACCCCAAAAAGCAAACCCGGCAAGCATTGCAATGCCTGCTCACTGAAAGAGCTTTGCCTGCCGGCGCTGTATCAGCAGGCAGACCCGGCGGCGTATCTGCGGGAGCATATTGAGGAGGGCGCGCCATGAGAAAGCTGCTCAACACCCTGTTTGTCATCAATGAGGACGCTTACCTGACATTGGATGGCGAAAACCTTGTTGTTACCCGCAATAAGCAGGAAACCCATCGCTATGCCCTGCATACGCTGGAAGGCATCGTCTGCTTTACTTACGCGGGTGCCAGCCCCGCTTTGATGGGAGCTTGTGCCCGGCGGGGCATTGACCTTTGCTTTTTTGACCCGTATGGCAGATTTCAGGCCCGCACCGTGGGGGAAGAACGCGGCAATGTGCTGCTGCGTCAGACGCAGTACCGCGTGTCGGATGACCCGGCCCAGAGCTGTCGCTATGCCCGGAGCTTTATCCTTGGTAAAGTGTATAACGCACGCTGGGTGCTGGAACGCGCAACCCGCGATCATCCCCAGCGTGTCCCGGTCGAAAAACTGAAACGCACCTCCACCCAGCTGGCCGCCGCGCTGCCGCTGATACAGACCAGCGATGATCCGGAACAGCTGCGCGGCCTGGAAGGCGAGGCAGCCCAGCGCTACTTTGACTGCCTGAATGACCTGATTCTGCAGCAAAAGCAGGATTTTGTGTTTGAGGGCCGCAGCCGCCGTCCACCGCTGGACAATGTGAATGCGCTGCTTTCGTTTGCCTACAGCATGCTGGCGCGGGAGTGTGCATCCGCCTTGACCGCTGTGGGCCTAGACCCTTATGTTGGCTTTATGCACCGCCCGCGCCCCGGCCGCAAAAGTCTGGCACTTGACCTGATGGAAGAACTGCGGGCGGTTTATGCAGACCGGCTGGTCATCAGCTGCATCAATCAAAAGATCATCACGGCAAAACACCTGCAAAAACAGGAAAATGGTGCCGTATTGCTGACGGATGATGGCCGCAAAGCTTTCCTGACCGCATGGCAGAACAAAAAGAAGGAAGAGATCACCCATCCGTTTTTGAAAGAAAAACTGCCCTGGGGGCTGGTGCCCTATGTTCAGGCGCTTTTGCTGGCCCGTGCTCTGCGCGGCGACCTAGAAGTGTACCCACCGTTTTTCTGGAAGTGAGGTGCCGTTATGTTGGTGCTTGTAACCTATGATGTCAACACCGAAACAGCCGCCGGTCGTCGCAGGCTGCGCAAAGTAGCAAAAGTCTGTGTAGACTACGGCCAGCGGGTGCAAAACTCCGTATTTGAGTGCCTGCTGGATGCCGCGCAATACACGATGTTCAAAGCAAAATTGACCGAACTGATCGATTCAGAATCGGACAGCCTGCGCTTTTATCAACTGGGAAACCATTACAAAAGCAAAGTCGAGCATGTGGGTCTGCACCCGGATTTTGATCAGGATGGAATCTTGTTTGCTTAGTGCGAGGGGAAGGCGATCATAAAATTCTCGGTTCCTTCGCACAAGAAAATATGGAAAAAACAGGGGCAGAAAGGGTAAAATACAGCCCTGCCTGTCAGCATGAAGATGCAATCCCCATAAAATTTGTTTCATATGCGCAAAAGTGCCCCACTGTTTTGTTCACTTTTGCTGTCGCTCTCCGCAAAGGAGAGCGTGGATAGAAATAAAACCGGTGAAACGTCATCCCCAGGGTATCCGTCGCTCTCTCCGCAAGGAGAGCGTGGATAAAAATTCGCTCTCCGGCCGTGTCGCGTCTCCGCAAGGCAAGGGAGAGCGTGGATAAAAATGCTCATCAAAATCACGGCTTTTCGTCGCTCTCCGCAAGGGAGAGCGTGGATAAAATGGCCCCGTCCGATAAAAAAAAAAATAGGCCGTGTCGCTCTCCGCAAGGAGAGCGTGGATAAAAATGAAATCAGGATTACACCCATTGATGGCATCATTGAGTCGCTCTCCGTATGGAGAGCGTGGATAGAAATTGTGACCTTGAACCAATAAGGAATCCTGAAGCAGTGTCGCTCTCCGCAAGGAGAGCGTGGATAGAAATGGCACGGTTTGCAAGGTCTGTTTGTGTCAAACCTGTCGCTCTCCGCAAGGAGAGCGTGGATAGAAATATTGACATAGACTATTGTAAAACAAGGGAACACCGGTCGCTCTCCGCAAGGAGAGCGTGGATAGAAATGTCCCCTCTGGTGTTGATTTTGCCCAAGATTATTTGTCGCTCTCCGCAAGGAGAGCGTGGATAGAAATAAGCAGAGCCGACACGGCCAAAACATCAAACGCAGGTCGCTCTCCGCAAGGAGAGCGTGGATAGAAATCCCACCGGTTGAAACATCATCAGTCAGCGCGTCAGCGTCGCTCTCCGCAAGGAGAGCGTGGATAGAAATCTGAGTTTCAGCGGCTTTACAAGGCGTTGTCTCGTCGCTCTCCGCAAGGAGAGCGTGGATAGAAATACGATGCGCCGGGATTTTAAATCTCTCGGCTTGCTGTCGCTCTCCGCAAGGAGAGCGTGGATAGAAATTTCCCGGACACGAGTACAATATTGTGCATAACCGTCGCTCTCCGCAAGGAGAGCGTGGATAGAGATTTGTGGTGGGGCGTCCGCAAAGCGGTCGGCTTTCTCGTCGCTCTCCGCAAGGAGAGCGTGGATAGAAATACAAACTGCACATCGATAGGACGGCCAAAGCGGTGTCGCTCTCCGCAAGGAGAGCGTGGATAGAAATACAAACTGCACATCGATAGGACGGCCAAAGTGGTTGTCGCTCTCCGCAAGGAGAGCGTGGATAGAAATATTATGACAATTATAATTTGCATTGCGTCGAGGAGTCGCTCTCCGCAAGGAGAGCGTGGATAGAAATCTTTGGTGGGGTGTCCGCAAAGCCGTTGGCAGCCTGGTCGCTCTCCGCAAGGAGAGCGTGGATAGAAATCATTGGCGGATGCGCCGTCTACGGTCGTAACCGCGTCGCTCTCCGCAAGGAGAGCGTGGATAGAAATCACTAGTTTTTGTTCGGCAAGTTTGTGTGATTTGCGTCGCTCTCCGCAAGGAGAGCGTGGATAGAAATATCACGTGCCGCCAACTGCCAACACCGGAGCCACCGTCGCTCTCCGCAAGGAGAGCGTGGATAGAAATGACACAATGCAAGTTGTAGTTGTCGTAGTGAACGCCGTCGCTCTCCGCAAGGAGAGCGTGGATAGAAATGGTGAACCTGTGTTAAATTTTTGTTTGCCGAATTTGTCGCTCTCCGCAAGGAGAGCGTGGATAGAAATCAGCGTGAAAGAACTTAATGCTCATCTTTACTACCGTCGCTCTCCGCAAGGAGAGCGTGGATAGAAATTGACATTGATGATAAGTTCGGCGGTCTTATGTCTGGTCGCTCTCCGCAAGGAGAGCGTGGATAGAAATGACGCAGTGCAAATTATAATTATCGTAGTGAACGTCGCTCTCCGCAAGGAGAGCGTGGATAGAAATCGGATCACTCTTGGTGGCTCCGGTGTTGGCATTGGGTCGCTCTCCGCAAGGAGAGCGTGGATAGAAATTTAGTTTGACATTGCATAAGAGGATGTATCAGTCGCTCTCCGCAAGGAGAGCGTGGATAGAAATGGTTAATAGTAGATTGCACAGCTTGCAGGTTGAAATGTCGCTCTCCGCAAGGAGAGCGTGGATAGAAATGAGGGGGTAATTGCAATTAAGGATTACAGCCCAGTCGCTCTCCGCAAGGAGAGCGTGGATAGAAATAAACGGAGACAATCAGCTTATTAAATCATCAATCGTCGCTCTCCGCAAGGAGAGCGTGGATAGAAATGAAATCAGGATTACAGCCATTGATAGCATCAGTAGGTCGCTCTCCGCAAGGAGAGCGTGGATAGAAATATCAAGGTTTGTCCGGTCATACTTTTTTCGGGTCAGTCGCTCTCCGCAAGGAGAGCGTGGATAGAAATTCGGTAAAGTCATCGTACCAGCTCCAGCCGTAATGTCGCTCTCCGCAAGGAGAGCGTGGATAGAAATATGCCCTCCCATTGAATAATATCGCGGACGGGTGTCGCTCTCCGCAAGGAGAGCGTGGATAGAAATACGCCAACAGCCAGCAGGAGAAAAACAACGGACAGTCGCTCTCCGCAAGGAGAGCGTGGATAGAAATTAGGACGCGAAGCCAACCGAGCAAGCCAAGGCGCGTCGCTCTCCGCAAGGAGAGCGTGGATAGAAATTGGTAAATCCACCACTCTAACAAGAATTGCTTATGTCGCTCTCCGCAAGGAGAGCGTGGATAGAAATTCTGGGTTTGTTGATTTGTGGATAGAAGTAACCTCGTCGCTCTCCGCAAGGAGAGCGTGGATAGAAATTTTGCAGGGCCGCCCATCAGGCGGTCGTGGATGCGGTCGCTCTCCGCAAGGAGAGCGTGGATAAAATCCGAGCTGCCAAATCTCACCCACCTTGGTCATGGGGCGCTCTCCGCAAGGAGAGCGTGGATAGAAATCTTTCCATAGGTGGGGTCAATGATACGGGCCGTTACCGGTCGCTCTCCGCAAGGAGAGCGTGGATAGAAATATACACCCCACAAGAAGAATTTGAGATTGATGAAGTCGCTCTCCGCAAGGAGAGCGTGGATAGAAATCGGGATGCTGGCGGCACAGAATCCATATACAATGGTCGCTCTCCGCAAGGAGAGCGTGGATAGAAATAGACGGCCGTCGGTGCTGTGGCTGGCGGCATTGCGTCGCTCTCCGCAAGGAGAGCGTGGATAGAAATTTCCACACAATCGAATATAATGAAATTAATCCCCGGTCGCTCTCCGCAAGGAGAGCATAAAATGTTTCTCTTTCTGACTGTTCAGGGCGGTTTTGTTCATGCGGATATCCGCTTTAATTTTAAAAAATTGCTATAGTAAAAACTCTCGCATAAAATAATATAAAAATATTATATTATCTACTTGACAAAGGTACCCTGGTGGGGTATATAGTGAATATACCCCACTGGGGTACCTTGCATGTGATGGGAGGGTAACATAATGCAGGAAAACGAAAAGAAGGAACCGTGTTGCTGCTGTGCACACAAAACAAAGCATCGCAGTGAAGAAGAGTATAAAAGCCTGGTCCACAGACTGAACCGGATCGAAGGGCAGATTCGGGGCATCCGTGGGATGGTGGAAAACGAAGTGTATTGTCCGGACATTCTGGTGCAGTCGGCGGCGGTAACGGCGGCGATGAACGCGTTCAACCGTGAGCTGCTGGCAAACCATATCCGCACCTGTGTGGCGGATGGTATCCGTGCCGGGAATGACGAAGTTGTGGATGAGCTGCTGAAAACGCTGCAGAAACTGATGAAATAAGCATTGCCTGCACAAAATAGCAGAAGCAGAACATGAAATAAATGCACGAGTGTTTGAGCCAGCAAAAATGCCATGCCAGTGCCCAGTACGATTGTTTTTCTGTTCACAAACCATCGGTAAAAGTTTGTGTAACATTACCAGAGCCATGAATAAATGCCAGTCATTCCCTGTGAGAGGGTGTGGATAGAAATGCCGCATCGGCCTTGGTTGCCCCCAACGTATCGCTCTCCGCAAGGAGAGTGTGGATAGAAATGGTAACCTCAATAATACGTCGAATTGCAGGCTGGCCGCTCACCAAAAGGGGAGTGAGGATAGGGCAACACCGCACAATTCCCGCCTTGCGGCTTAAGCACCGCTCCGGCAGCTGCGGCACGGCAGCTGCGTTGCCAAAAGGCGCGATAATGTCGGGTTGCGGTACCCGCATCGTGCTTCGGGGCAAAAGCCCTCGCACTCTGCGACCACTGCCCTGCTTCGGTTCGCTGTTTCCGCCACTGGCGGCGCTCACCTTTGCAGCATCCAGTATTATCTGCGCTTTTGGCTTAGCATCTGCCGCACCTCGCTCACCGTATCGGCACTTAGAATTATGCGGTATTGCCATAGAAACAACTCAAACATCAACACCCCGTGTTCACACACCAAAGCGAAACCACTCGCCAATCATCACACAGGAATTATAGAATCACCACCGCAAAAGAGAGGGAACAGGAGGAAAGAAGTGGAACAATATAACGTAACCGGGATGAGCTGCGCCGCGTGCAGTGCCCGGGTGGAAAAAGCCGTCAGCAAAGTGCCGGGCGTAACATCCTGCTCGGTCAGCCTGCTGACCAACTCAATGGGTGTGGAGGGCACCGCCGCTCCGGCAGATATTGTGGCCGCAGTGGAAGCCGCAGGCTATGGCGCAAGCCCTAAAAACGCTGCCGCCCAGTCCGCCGCGCCGTCAGCAGATGCCTTAAAAGATACCGAGACCCCGCGCCTCAAACGCCGCCTGATTGCCTCGCTGATCTTCTGGGTGGTGCTGATGTACTTCTCCATGGGGCACATGCTATGGAACTGGCCGCTGCCGGGCTTTATGCAGGGCAACCATGTGGCAATGGGTATTTTACAGATGCTGCTCACCATTATCATCATGGTCATCAACCAAAAGTTCTTTATCAGCGGCTTTAAGGCGCTGTGGAACCGTGCCCCCAATATGGATACCCTGGTATCCCTTGGCGCTACCGCGGCCTTTGGCTACAGCACTTACGCTCTGTTTGCCATGACGGTGGCCCAGGTGCAGGGGATGCCATGGCCGTGATGGGCTATATGGAGGAGTTTTATTTTGAATCCGCCGCAACCATCCTGACCCTGATCACGGTGGGCAAAACGTTGGAAGCCCGCTCCAAGGGCAAGACCACCGATGCCCTGAAAGGCCTGATGAACCTGGCCCCCAAAACCGCAACGCTGCTGCGCAATGGGGCGGAAGTTACCGTTCCCATCGAACAGGTGCAGCAGGGCGATGTGTTTGTGGTGCGTCCCGGCGAGAATATCCCCGTTGACGGCGTGGTGCTGGAAGGCAGCAGCGCGGTGAACGAATCGGCCCTGACCGGTGAGAGCATCCCGGTGGATAAGGCCGAAGGCGACAGCGTGAGCGCCGCAACCCTGAACCAATCCGGCTTTTTGCGCTGCCGTGCCACCCGCGTGGGTCAGGATACCACGCTGGCTCAGATCATCCAGATGGTCAGCGATGCCGCAGCCACCAAGGCACCCATTGCCAAAATTGCAGACCGCGTCTCCGGTGTGTTTGTGCCGACCGTCATCACCCTGGCGGTCATCACTACCATTGTCTGGCTGCTGGCAGGGCAGACGGTCGGTTTTGCCTTGGCCCGCGGTATTTCAGTGCTGGTCATCAGCTGCCCCTGCGCGCTGGGCCTGGCAACGCCGGTTGCCATTATGGTTGGCAATGGTGTGGGCGCTAAAAACGGCATTCTCTTCAAAACCGCGGTTTCGCTGGAGCAGACCGGTAAAACCGAGATCGTTGCCCTGGATAAAACTGGCACCATCACCAGCGGCGAGCCGCGCGTGACGGATATCCTGCCCGCAGACGGTGTGACGGAGCAGGTACTGATGAGCCTTGCCGCTGCCTTGGAGCAGAAGAGTGAACACCCGCTGGCCCGCGCTGTGCTGCAAAAGGCACAGGAGGATAACCTGACCCCCGCCGAGGTGGCAGATTTCCAGGCTCTGCCCGGCAACGGCCTGACGGCTGTGCTGAACGGCAGTACCCTGTACGGCGGCAACGCCAAGCTGATGCAGACCCTTGGCGTGGCGGTGCCGCAAAAGATGGCATCCAGCGCCGAAGCACTGGCCGCCCAGGGCAAGACCCCACTGTTCTTTGCCAAGGATGGCACCATGCAGGGCGTTATCGCCGTGGCGGACATCATCAAGCCGGACAGCCCGCAGGCCGTCCGGGAGCTGCAGGGCATGGGCATCCGTGTCGTCATGCTGACGGGCGATAACGAGCGCACCGCCAAAGCCATTGGTGCACAGGCCGGTGTGGACGAAGTGATTGCCGGTGTGCTGCCCGATGGCAAGGGAAACTGTGATCCGCAGCCTGAAAAACAAGGGACGCGTGGCCATGGTGGGCGATGGCATCAACGATGCACCGGCCCTGACCCGCGCGGATGTCGGTATTGCCATTGGCGCCGGTACGGATGTTGCGATTGACGCCGCTGACGTTGTGCTGATGAAGAGCCGCCTGAGCGATGTGCCCGCCGCCATCCGCCTGAGCCGCGCTACTTTGCACAATATCCACGAAAACCTGTTCTGGGCCTTTGCCTACAATGTGTTGGGCATCCCCCTGGCGGCAGGTGTCTTTATCCCGCTGCTGCACTGGCAGATGAACCCGATGTACGGCGCTGCGGCCATGAGTCTGTCCAGCTTTTGCGTGGTTTCCAACGCACTGCGGCTGAACCTGTTCGATATTCGCAGCACCAAACATGACCATAAACGCAAAGCACACAAAACAAGCAAAAAGGAGAACACGACCATGAATAAGACCATTAAAATTGAAGGCATGATGTGCGGCCATTGCGAAGCAACCGTGAAAAAGGCACTGGAAGCGCTGGACGGTGTTTCCACCGCCGAAGTAAGCCACACCGCCGGTACCGCTGTTGTAACGCTGGATAAGCCGGTGGATGACACTGTGCTGAAAAAAGCCGTTGAGGACAAAGATTATACCGTGACCGGCATTGAATAATCCCGCCTCAAAAGCAAAGGAATAAGCATGAAAGCGCCCGCACGCTGCCTTGCAGCAGGCGGGCACTTTTTTGTTGTGGCCCCACGGTAAAACAGAAAAGCTGAAAAACATTTTGATAAGCATTCTAATATTATTTGCGAAAATCATAACAGAAGGATAACAAAACAATATGATTGGGCCAGTTGCACTTGCACTATAGTGGATAATATTATGGCAATACCGCATAATTCTAAGTGCCGATACGGCGAGCGAGGTGCGGCAGATGCCAAGCCAAAAGCGCAGATAATACTGGATGTCTTATCGAGCATTTTGGCAACGCAGATGCCGTGCCGCAGCTGCCGGAGCGGTGCTTAAGCCGCAAGGCAGGGAATTGTGCGGTGTTGCCTTATACTAATCTACATAAAAATGGGTGCGCCCGTCTTACCCAGCCAACACGAGGGAGCAACACAGATGTATATCAATTTTGGTTCCATCAACAGCCGCCAGGCTGCGGACGGCAGCTGTACTGCACCGCTTACAGTGGATTCCTGCGGAACATGCCGATTGAAAAAGCACGCCAGCCTGCCAACTATTACGCGGTATGATGAAAATGCGTATCAGCTGTTTTATATCGCTGCGGGCAAGGCGCACTTCTGGTTTGATGATGCCGAGCATGTGGTAACAGCGGGTCATATGGTGCTGTACCGCCCGCAGGAAGAGCGCCGCTATATCTATTATCTTGAGGACCACCCGGAGGTGTTCTGGGTCTATTTTTCCGGCAGCGAGGCCGCTGCAGTGCTGCAGGCGCATGAGATTCCGCTGGATGGCCATGTGTTTTACAGCGGCATTATGCCGGAGTACAAAAATACTTTCCGCCGCATGATCCAGGAATTGCAGCTCTGCCAGTACGCCTATCGGGATTATACGGCCGGGCTGTTCCAGATGATGCTGGTGCTGGTCAGCCGCCAGCGGCAGGAACGGCGGTCGATCAACGGCACCACGCGGGAGCAGATCGAAGCCGCAGCCGCCTATTTTAACGAGAATTATACTGCCCGCATCAATGTGGATGAATACGCCGAGTCCCTGCACATGAGCACGGCATGGTTCATCCGTAGCTTCAAACAGTATGTGGGCTTGTCGCCCGCAAGGTATATCCAGTCGCTGCGTATCGTCAATGCACAGCGCTTGCTGGAACGCACCAAATACAGCATCGGTGAAGTTTCCGAGATCGTCGGGTATGATAACCCGCTGTATTTCAGCCGTGTGTTCAAAAAGGAAACCGGGCTTTCCCCCGCGCAGTACCGCAAAGCGGAGCGGGCAGGCGAACAGCCGTCCGACTCGCAGGAAGAGGACGCCTGCACCCCCAATATCGACAAAAACCGCAATTCATAGTATAATACCCCCATACACTTTGGTATGGGGGCTTTTTATGTTTGCAGCAGCAATTTGTGTCAGCATCCTGTTGGGGGTGCTGGTTTGGGCACTGCCGGGGCGGCTGTGCGACCGCAGGGCAACCCATGCGGATGTACTGGCCGGGCCGGGCATTGTGCTGGCAGTGTGGATCATCGCAGCATGTGTGTTTGCCCAGCCGGGGCTGGCGCAGGGGTTTGATCTGTTCCGCCTGCTGGCCATCAATGGGGCGGCACTGTGGGCCTGCGGCACTGTGTTGTTACTCCGCCTGCGCAGCGGGCGGCGGTACCGCACACTTTGGACGGTTGCTGCGCTGCTGATTGCCGCCATCGGCCTGGAAGTATTCGTGGGCAACGCACCCTATTTTGCAACCCACAGCTACCAGCCCGTTGACCTGCGCGCCTATTTGCAGGATGCCCCGGCGGATGGGGAGCCGATTGCTTTGAACGATGCGCACAGTACACTTACCTTTACCGGCATCCATCAGCCGCTGTATAACGTTGCGCTGGATGGCGTTGTCTACCAGTATGACGGCAACTATCCGCAGGATCAGAACCCGCTGTTTATCCTGTGGGTGTCTGGTACCGACGAAGCCAGCACCGCCCCGCGCCAGAGCTGGCAGTGGCAGGCGGCCCCGCGAGCGGCACGCAGCCTGGTGCGCACGCTGGATTTTTCCGGCGCGGTGGATACCCTGACCCTGCAAGCGGAGGGCTATAGCGGAGAGTACCGCAGTTATGACCTGAACTATACCGTGCAGGCGGTTCTGGCCAATGTACCCCGCCCGATGGATTTCTCGCTGCTGCGGCTGGCAGTGGTGTATCTGGCACTGCTGGCCTTGTGGGGGCTGCGCCCCGGCGCTGCCGCGTGGCACGAAGCCTACCTGACCCACCGCGCCAAATACCGCCCGGCGGTGCTGGTGCTGGGCTGCATGCTCTGCCTGCTGGCCGCAGCGGCCCCCTTTGCCGATGCCCGCAACTCCGGCGTGGCGACCTCGTTTTATAATGTCGAAAACTGGGACGGCGAAAGCCGCATCACATTCACCCAGCATATCAGCGATTGGCAGAATGATTCCGCTGCGCAGTACGGCGCTCTGGCCCACAGCCTGCTGAATGGCCGCCTGGATCTGCAGCGCGACCCGCCCGCCGCCATGGCGGAGATGCAGAACGCTTACGATACCGCCGCCCGTCAGAGCGCGGCCCCGGATGCTTTGTGGGATGTTGCTTATTATCAGGGGCGGTACTATGTTTACTTTGGCATTGTGCCGTGCCTGCTGTTCCAGCTGCCGTTTGAGCTGCTGACCGGCGTACCGGACCTGCCGCCCAGCTTGGCCATGATCGTGATGGCCTGGCTGCTGATTTTGGCAGTGTTTGGTTTGGTGCGGCAGGCTGCGCAGCGCTGGTTCCCGTCCGCCTCAGCGGCGGCCTGCCTGCTGGCTGCGGCGGGCATTGCGGGCGGCAGCCAGGTGTACTACCTGCTGCTGCGCCCCTCGGTGTATGAATACGCCATCCTGTGCGGCGCGGCATTTGTGCTGCTGGCCCTGTGGCAGTGGCTGTGCGCCGCCAACACCCCGGTGCAGCAGCATGGCAAAATCATGCTGCACATGGCGCTTGGCAGCCTGTGCATGGCGCTGGTGGCGGGATGCCGCCCCCAGATGGAGCTGTTTGCCGTGCTCTGCCTGCCGATCTTCTGGCCGCAGTATATCCGGCAAAAACGCTTGCGCAGCAAGCAGGGAATAACCGAAGCCATCGCCTTTGTTCTGCCGGTTATTCTGGTAGCCCTGGGGCTGATGGCCTACAATGCCGCGCGGTTCGGCTCGCCGTTTGATTTTGGTGCCAATTACAACCTGACCAGCAACGATATGACCCACCGCGGCTTCCGCATTGGGCGGCTGGCCCCGGCGTTGTTCACCTATTTCCTGTCCCTGCCGGTGGTGCAGGCGGTGTTCCCCTACCTGGCGGGTACCAAAATGCAGACAAACTTTATGGGTATGACCATTACCGAAGTATTTTACGGCGGTGCCCTGGTCAGCCTGCCGCTGCTGTGGGCCTTTGCGGCCCTGCCTTTGCTGCGCCGCCGTATGGCAAGGCAGAAAGACCTGCGCGCCATGGTGCTGCTGCCCGTGCTGCTGGCTGTTATTCTGGCCGCGTTGGACTGCCAGATGGCCGGTGTGCTCTACCGCTATCTCAGCGACTATTTAACCCCGCTGCTGTTCGCCGCCGCATTGGTTTGGCTGTGGGCCGAAAGCGCCCTTGCCCCGCTTGTGCAGGCCGCCGCATCGGGCAGCACCCTGCATACCGTGCAGCACATGCTGCAGGGGGCGATGCTGGCAGCTGTTGCCGTGGGGATCTGTTACAGCTTCTGTGTCTACTTTGCTGCGGAACCGGGCCTTCTGGGCCAGAATCCCGCGCTGTACCAGAATGTCAGCCGTCTGGTGCAGTTCTGGCTGTAAAATCAGGGCGAAAACAAAATTCAGCAAAATTCAAATTAGATAAAATAAAAGCATATGCCCCATGTCAGCCGGGAAAATCCGGCCAGTCAGGAGAGCATGTGCTTTTTATTTTATATGGGCATTCTGTATGGATCGTTTTCGGATGGAATAAATATAAGGCAACACCGCACAATTCCCGCCTTGCGGCTTAAGCACCGCTCCGGCAGCTGCGGCACGGCATCTGCGTTGCCAAAATGCTCGATAATGTCGGGTTGCGGTACCCGCATCGTGCTTCGGGGGCAAAAGCCCCTCGCACTCTGCGACCGTTGCCCCTGCTTCGGTTCGCTGTTTCCGCCACTGGCGGCGCTCACCTTTGCAGCATCCAGTATTATCTGCGCTTTTGGCTTAGCAGCTGCCGCACCTCGCTCGCCGTATCGGCACTTAGAATTATGCGGTATTGCCATAAAAAATCCTGCAAACTGGATAGCGGCCCCGTTTGCAGGTCATTCAGCTCAAAATTTAATAGGTGATGATCACGCCCTGGTCCTGTGCGTAAAAGCTGCACAGACCGCTGCAGGGCACAATATCCACCCGCGCATCCGGCCATTTGGCGTGGATGCCGTGTTCCAACAGGTTGGCGGCGTTCTGGTTGTTGCACTCGCTGATCAGCACCGGGCGCACACCATCGTAACCGTCCTCGTCCATCTGTTCCAAAATCTTGGCAAGCACCCGCGCTTCGCCGCGCGTCTTAAAGAAAAAGTCGATTGTGCCATCTTCGGTGCGGCGGCCCAAAACGCGCATGTTCAGCCGCCCGGCAATAAAGCCCACCACGCGGCTGACCCGCCCGGCTTTGGCAAGGTTATCAAAGCTGGCCAGGGCAAACATAATGTGCCCTTTCTGTGCCCAGTTGGCCAGCTCAATGCAGATGGTATCAAAGTTGGTTCCTATCCGGATCAGCTTGTTGGCCAGCTCTGCTGCACCGGCCAGCGCGCCGGAACAGCTCAGGGTATCCAACACAAAAATCTGCTTTTCGGGGTGTTCTTCCAGCACCATCTCCCGCGCGGCCAGCGCGGCGTTGTAGCTGCCCGAAAGATTATGGCTGATGGTCAGCGCAATGCTTTTGTCCGCCATCAAAAACAGCTCGGCCCATTCTTCCGGGCTGGGGCAGGCGGTGGCGCTGGCGCCGTTATAATCCGTCATGGCCTGCAGCATGGCTTTGGTGTTCAAGGTGGGCAAGTCCACAAACTCGCGCTCGCCAACGCGAATCTTGAATGGAACCAATGCAAACTGAACCCCCGGTGCAGTGTCCGGCAGGGTACGGATCTCACAAGAAGAGTCCGATGCGATCATCCATTCCATAAAAAGTCCTCCTGTAACGCAGGCAAAAAGCTGCGCAATCAGCCGGAACAATCCGGCATTTTTTTGGCGCGCTCGTGGCCGCCGTGCCGCGGCGGGGCCAACCCCAGGCCGCGGATACTATTTTCTAATTCTATTATACGGGCCGCCCAACAAAGCGTCAAGCAAGAAAAAACAGCAAGTGTAAAAATTAGCGCCTTTTCCCGGCGGGCTATTGCGCCAATGTGTGCAGCGGGGTATAATATCTATGGTAATACCGCATAATTCTAAGTGCCGATACGGCGAGCGAGGTGCGGCAGATGCTAAGCCAAAAGCGCAGATAATACTGGATGTCTTATCGAGCATTTTGGCAACGCAGATGCCGTGCCGCAGCCGCCGGAGCGGTGCTTGAGCCGTTAGGCGGGAATTATGCGGTATTGCCCTATATCTGTTGCTTTTGCCCTCCGGCGCGCCGGGGCTGCTGATAAAAGGAGAAAATAACCCTATGGCTGATTATTACCACTACCGCCAAAAGATAGAAAAACAGCGCCGCCGCCGCAACGCGGTAGTTGCCCTGATGGTGGTGCTGATCATACTGTGTGCAGCTGCAGGCTTTTTCTGGATGTCCCGCCACAATCAGCAGGCGAACACCCCCCAGGCGGAGCCAACCATGCCCACAGCGGAAACTGCTGCCACGGCAACCCCGGAGCAGCCCGAACCCACCGCCCAAACGCCGGGTAACCCCAGCGCCTGCTTCCCGCCGTGGATAACGCCGCGTGGGATACAGCCACCCCGGTGGAACAGACCATAGATCTGGAGTACCTGAACACCGATTCCCGCATGGCCGCCCTGCCTGCCCTTGGCACCGTGGAGCGCAGCCACTTTGACACTGTTACTTTTTTGGGCGACAGCATTACCGAGGGCATGGAGTGTTATGCCACCGGCTACCAGAACGCCCATGTGCGTGCCTATCGCGGTGCCGGCCCGGAAAGCGTTGTCTATAACACCACCGTCAAGGACCACATCCGCAATGTGCAGGAACCGGCCTTTGACGCCGTGGTGGAGACCCAGCCCGATGCGCTGTATATCCTGTTCGGCACCAACACCCTGGTCAACGGCAGCGAGGATACCGCCACCAAGTTCATCACCTATTATGAAAAAATGATCGACATGTTCCACGAAAGCCTGCCGAACGTGCCGATCTATGTGCAGTCCATCCCCGGCGTTCAGGAATGGGTCAAGGATTCCAAGCCCGGCTTGCAGAATGACCGCATCAAGCTGGTCAACAACCTGCTGGCTAACATGGCGCTGCGCAAGGGCTGCTACTTTGTAAATATTGCCGAAGCCCTGAATCAGCCCGATGGCAGCCAGATTGACGAATACGAAGCCGATGGCATCCACATGCAGCCGGTAGGCTATACCGCCTGGTGCAACTATCTGGCAACCCATACGGCATGGGATCGCCGCAACACCTATGCGGGCGAAAATCCGCTCTATATCCTGGGCAGCTGATGCTGCCCGCGCCTTTATGCAGCATCAACAACATAAGTACAACAAATGCACTGCCAGCCCCCGTTTTGCCGTGGGGCAAAGGCGGTGCATTTTGTTCTATTTGCATAGAAAAAACGGTGGGATATTTCGCGGTATTAAATCGTTTTTTGTCTAGTTTAACAAAGATTCCTGTAAATGTGTGTCAATTTTACACAAATCGACCCAGCAACTTACGAAAATTTTAGCGCTTTATTACAGAAATCTCTTGAAATTCCGCTGCAAAACAGGTAATATAAATATAGCAAAAACAAATTGGGTGCAGTTTATGCCGGAACAGGCAGCAGGAACAGGAATTTGTGCTGTTCTTTGTATCATCGGCGCATAGCCTGCCTCAATCAGAGGTGTTTCCGGAAACCCTAAGGCAACATCGCACAATTCCCGCCTGACGGCTTAAAGCACCGCTCCGGCGGCTGCGGCACGGCATCTGCGTTGCCAAAATGCTCGATAAGACATCCAGTATTATCTGCGCTTTTGGCTTAGCATCTGCCGCACCTCGCTCGCCGTATCGGTACTTAGAATTATGCGGTATTGCCCTGGGAACATGATCAAAGGGGCAGCCCGGTCGGTGGTAAACCGGCGCGGTGCATGCCAAAAGGGGAGATTACAAGGTGAAACAAACACAGTCAGCGGCGAAGCCTTCCGATTTGCCAGTTTACCTGTTCCATCAGGGCAATAACTTTGAAGCCTACCGCTACTTTGGCAGCCACCTGGAAGAGCAGGATGGCCAGCCCGGCGCGGTGTTCCGCGTGTGGGCACCGCACGCCAAAGCAGTTTCCGTTGTGGGCGATTTCAACAGCTGGGTGCCCACCAGCCATCCGATGGAAAAGGTGTCAGACGGCATTTGGGAGTTGTTCATTCCCGGCATCAAAATCTATGATGTTTATAAATACTGCATTACCACCCCGGCGGATGAGCTGGTGTACAAGGCTGACCCGTATGCGTTCCATGCCGAAACCCGCCCGTCCAACGGCAGCAAAGTTTTTTGATATTTCCGGCTTTGACTGGCACGATGCCGCATGGGAAGATGCGCAGAAGAAAAAATGATGTGATCAACGGCCCGATGAGCATCTACGAGCTGCATGCCGGCAGCTGGAAAATGAAGGAGGACGGTGTCCCCTATAATTATTCCGAACTGGCGGATCAGCTTGTGCCTTATATTAAAGATATGGGCTATACCCATGTGGAGCTGCTGCCCATTACGGAATATCCGTTTGACGGCAGCTGGGGCTATCAGGTCAGCGGTTACTTTGCCCCCACCAGCCGTTACGGTACCCCGCACGACTTTATGGAGTTTGTGGATAAGCTGCACGCGGCCGGTATCGGTGTGATCCTGGACTGGGTGCCCGCCCACTTCCCCCAAGGATGCTTACGGCCTGTACATGTTTGACGGCGCCCCCTGCTATGAGGACCCCAACCCCCGCCGCGGTGAGCATAAAGAGTGGGGCACCATGGTGTTCAACTTTGGTATGCCGGAAGTGGAAAGCTTCCTGGTATCCAGTGCGCTGTTCTGGATTGAGCAGTACCATGTGGACGGCCTGCGTGTGGACGCAGTGGCCAGCATGCTGTATCTCGATTACAACCGCCGCGATGGCGAGTGGGAACAAAACGTAAAGGGCGGCAAGGAAAACCTGGAAGCCATTACGTTCCTGCAAAAGTGCAATACGGCTATCCTGGGCCGCCACCCGCATAAAATGATGATTGCCGAAGAATCCACCGCATGGCCGCTGGTTACCAAACCGGCAGCCGATGGCGGCCTTGGCTTCAACTTCAAATGGAACATGGGCTGGATGAACGATATGCTCAGCTACATGAAGACTGACCCGCTGTTCCGTGCCGGCAACCATAACAAAGTTACGTTCAGCTTCTTCTATGCGTTCAGTGAAAATTTTGTCCTGCCCATCAGCCACGATGAAGTTGTGCACGGCAAGTGCAGCCTGATCAATAAGATGCCCGGTGATTACGAAGCAAAGTTCGCCAACCTGCGCACCTTCTATGGCTATATGATGGCCCATCCGGGCAAAAAACTGCTGTTTATGGGCCAGGAATTCGGCCAGTTCATTGAATGGGACGAGAAAAAGCAGCTGGATTGGATGCTTCTTGGCTATGATAAGCACCATGAACTGCAAACCTACGTCAAGGATCTGAACCACTTCTACCGTGAGACCGCCTCTCTCTGGCAGGTCGATTACAGCTGGGAAGGGTTCCAGTGGATCGTGCCGGATGATAACAAACAGAGCGTGATCGCGTTCCTGCGCCGGGACGCCAAAGGGCAAGATGCTCCTGGTTGTCTGCAACTTTTAACCCCGTCCTGCGCGAAAGCTACTCGATGGGTGTGCCCAACCCCGGTACATACAAAGAGCTGATCAACTCGGATGACGTCAAGTATGGCGGTACCGGTGTCAAAAATGGCAGCGTAAAGAGCGTCAAGGGCCCGATGCACGGCTTTGACCAGCATATTGAGGTAACCCTGCCGCCGCTGTCCACCATCTATTTCAGCGTTCCCGCTGCCCGCAAAAAGGCAGGAAAGCCCGCCAAGGCAGAAACTGCCGAAGCAGCCAAACCCGAAAAGGCAGCCAAGCCTGCGGCCACCAAAACTGCCGCCCCCAAAAAGCGCACAGCCAAACCCGTGGCAACAAAACCGGCTGCTAAAAAGCCCAGAGCGGCAAAAACAACCAAGCCCAAAACACCGGTAACGGAATCGTAAACGTCTGGTGTGTAAGGGCGGTACCGGCGGCAACCCGCAGCCGGTGCGGCCCGTGGAGATAAACAAGTTTAAGGGGAGAACAATTATGGCAAAAGAAATGATCGCAATGATCCTGGCTGGCGGCCAGGGTTCGCGCCTCTACGCGCTGACCCAGAAGCTGGCTAAGCCGGCGGTTCCGTTCGGCGGTAAGTATCGAATCATCGACTTTCCTCTGTCCAACTGCGTCAACTCGGACATTGACACCGTTGGCATACTGACCCAGTACCAGCCGCTGGTACTGAATGAGTATATCGGAAACGGCCAGCCGTGGGACCTTGACCGCCTGCATGGCGGGGTACATGTCCTGCCGCCCTATCAGAAGGCCTCCGGCTCCGACTGGTACAAGGGCACAGCCAACGCAATTTACCAGAACATTTCCTTCATTGACCGTTATGACCCGCAGTACGTCATCATCCTGTCCGGCGACCAGATCTGCAAGCAGGATTACGCTGATTTCCTGCGCTTCCACAAAGAGAAGAACGCCGAGTTCTCGGTTGCCGTTATGGAAGTGCCTTGGAGCGAAGCCCCGCGCTTTGGTCTGATGGTTACGGACGAGAATGACCGCATCAGCGAATTCCAGGAAAAGCCGAAGAACCCCAAGAGCAACCTGGCTTCCATGGGCATTTATATCTTCAACTGGGATATCCTGAAAAAGTACCTCACCGAGGACGAAAACGATCCTAACAGTGAGAACGACTTCGGCAAGAATGTCATTCCCGCACTGTTGCGTGATAACCGCCGCATGTACGCTTACCGTTTCAGCGGCTATTGGAAGGATGTCGGAACCATCTCCAGCCTGTGGCAGGCCAACATGGAGGTTCTGGACCCGACCCATTCCGGCATCAACCTGTTTGATGAAAACTGGAAGATCTACTCCCGTAACTCCGGCCGCCCCTGCCAGCGCATTGGTACGGACGCTGACATCGTGAACTCGATGATCACCGAAGGCTGCCAGGTTGACGGCACCGTTAAAAACTCCATCCTGTTCCCCGGCGTTGTGGTCGAAAAGGGCGCCACTGTTGAAGCAGCCGTTGTTATGGGCGGCACTGTCATCAAGGCTGGCGCAAAGGTCGAACACTGCATCGTGGCCGAAAATGTCACCATCGAAGAGGGTGCTACCGTGGGCAAAATGCCGGAAAGCGGCCTGAATATTACCGAACCCGGCGATGTTGCAACGGTTGGCTCCGGTGTCAAGATCGGCAAGGGCGCAACGGTTGGCCCCAAGGCAATGATTTCCAATGATGTAAAGGATGGTGAGGAACAATGGTAAGCAGCAACGCAAACGCACTGGGCGTCATTTTTGCAAACTCTTATGATAACCTTGTCCCCGAACTGGTAGCGGAGCGCACAATGGCCTCCATCCCGTTCGCAGGGCGTTACCGCATGATCGACTTTGTTCTGTCCAACATGGCAAACGCCGGTGTGGATAATGTTTCGGTCATCGTCCGTAAAAACTATCATTCCCTGATGGACCACCTGGGCGCAGGCCGTGAATGGGACCTGACCCGCAAGCGCGGAGGCCTGAACATTGTTCCGCCTTTTGCAGAGCGCAGCATCAAGCTGTACAGCGGCCGTGTGGATGCACTGGCCAGCGTTCTGAACTGGCTGAGGGACCAGAAAGAGCGCTATGTGATCCTGTCTGACAGCAACATTGCCATGAACTTCGACTTTAACAAGCTGATCGAAGCTCATGTCAAGTCCGGCGCAGACGTTACCATGGTATACAACCGCGGCGAAATCCCCGATGGCGCCCGCACCGATAACTACACCATCCGCATTGATAATGGCCGTGTGGCTGAGCTGCTTTCCAACGATTATCGTCCCGGCGTCCAGAATCTGTCCATGAACCTGTACATCATCGAGCGCGAAAGCCTGATCCAGCTTGTCCGCGATGCATCTGTGCGCGGTCTGGTCTATTTTGAGCGCGATATCCTGGCCCGCAACCTGAGCCTGCTGAATGTTCAGGCTTATGAGTTTGACGGCTATGTGGCCCGCATCAGCGATATGAAGAGCTACTTTGACGAGAACATGCGCCTGCTGCAGGCTGGCAATGTCGATAAGCTCTTTAACGAAGGCAACCCCATCTACACCAAGATTCGTGACGACAACCCCACCCGTTACCTGGAAGGCAGCAAGGTCAAGAACAGCCTGCTGGCTGACGGCTGTGTGGTGGAAGGCACCGTTGAAAACAGCGTGCTGTTCCGTGGCTGCCAGATCAAGAAGGGTGCTGTTGTGCGCAACTGTGTGCTGATGCAGGATACCGTTGTGGAGGAGAACAGCTCCGTTGAGTATGTGGTTACCGACAAGAATGTCCACATCACGGCAGATAAAAAGCTGATCGGCACGGATTCTTTCCCGGTGTTTGTTGCCAAAAGGCACACGGTGTAACCTGATTACGCCCTGAACTTTCCCGCCAACTCTCCCCGGCGGGTAGTTTGCAGGAAAGGGCGGGGGAGTGAACACGCTTCTCCGCTCTTTCCTTATTTTTTATCATAACAGCCTGCCCGGCAGGCGTTGCAAACAGCCGCTCCAGCGGCTCTGCAAGCAGGTACCCATGAAAATTCTCTATGCAGCCAGCGAGGCTGCACCGTATGCAAAATCCGGCGGGCTGGCCGATGTTGCCGGTGCATTGCCCAAGGCTCTGGTTCGTGACGGCATTGACTGCCGCGTTATCATGCCCCTGTACGGCGATCTCAAGTTCAAGGATACGCTGACCTATGTTACCAATTTCAGCGTGCCCGTGGGCTGGCGCAGCCAGTACTGCGGCCTGTTCAAGGCCGAGCATGACGGCGTGACGTTCTACTTTATCGACAACGAATATTACTTTAAGCGCAGCGGCCTGTATGGCTTCTATGATGACGGCGAGCGTTTTGCTTTCTTCTCCCGCGCCATTCTGGAAACCCTGTTCTATACCGACTTTGAGCCGGATATCATCAACTGCAACGACTGGCAGACCGCCCTTACCCCGGTTTACCTCAACCTGTACTACCGCCACCTGGATAAGTTCAACCACATCAAGACGGTATTCACCATCCATAACATTGCCTACCAGGGCAAGTATGGCATGGATATCCTGGAGGATACCTGCGGCATTGGTGCACGCGATGCCCATATTGTGGAGTATGATGGCTGCGCCAACTTTATGAAGGGCGCAATCGAGACTGCTGATAAGGTCACCACCGTCAGCCCTACCTATGCACAGGAAATCCTGGACCCTTGGTTCAGCCATGGTCTGGATGGCCTGCTGCGCCAGAAGCAGTATAAGCTGTGCGGTATCCTGAACGGTATTGACGTGGATGTTTTCAACCCCGCCACCGACCCGGATATCCCGCAGAACTATGATGCCAACACGGTTCAGCAGGGCAAGCCCGTCTGCAAAGCAGCTTTGCAGGATGAGTTCGGCCTGAACAAGGATGGCAGCCCGGTCATGGCCATGGTCACCCGTCTGGTCGGTCACAAGGGCGTTGACCTGGTGCGCAGCATTGCCGAAGGTCTGCTGCAGCAGGGCATTGAGCTGGTGATCCTCGGCTCCGGCGAAGCCCAGTACGAGAACTTCTTCAACGAGCTGTGCGCCCGCAACCCCGGCCGCGTTGGCGTGTACATTGGCTTTAACGCCAAGCTGGCCCAGCGCATTTATGCCGGTGCCGATATCTTCCTGATGCCGTCCCGCTCCGAACCCTGCGGCCTGGCCCAGATGGTATCCTGCCGTTATGGCACCATCCCCGTTGTGCGTGAGACCGGCGGCCTGCGCGACTCCATCCACGACTCCGGCGATGGCTATGGCAATGGCTTTACCTTTGCCAATTACAACGCCCACGAGCTGTACGAAGCCTGCTGGCGTGCCAAGGAAGGCTACTGGAACAAGGAAGGCTGGCCCGTGCTGGTCAAGCGCGCCATGGAATGTGATTTCAGCTGGTCCAACTCCGCCAAGAGCTATGAGGGCCTGTACAATGAGGTCGTGAACCTCTGGTAAGCCTTTTGGGAAGCGGTTCCCTAATGAGTTAAAATCAAATCCCGCTGTGTGCAGCCCAAAAGCTGAGCGCAGCGGGAAATTTGTTTTTTCAATAAAATTCTCTTATGAAAAACAATGTGTGCGATAGCACTTGTGGTGTAAGGAAAATCTATTTCGTGGTGAAAACCAGATGGGAAGAAAGACGGTCAGAACATTACGGGAAAGCCGTAAGAAGGTTATAAAAAGATTTATAAAGGTGGTTTTAAGGGGATGAGTTGAAAGTGAAATAGTTAAATGGTATAATTTGTAAAATCAAGATGTATAAAAGCATGGCTCAAGATACGATAGCGGTACTTAAACACGTCGGAGACCTGTGCAATATTTATATGCTTGGACGGACAGCTTGTATAAAGAACGAAGAGGTCTTAGCAGATTGTGTTAACTGATCATAAATGTCGGAAAATCTTTGGAAGATAGACGATATTGTGTAGTTCGAGGTCCCATATCGCTTTAGTGGACATCTTGGTAGAATACATTTTACATGGAAGTGGGACAATGCAAACCTGTTTCATCGAATATCCTGTTATCGTGCGAAAACCGCTCCTTTCAGCTACGGTATCTGGGAATTTTTGCCTGCGGGAGGTAACGTGCCTGGTGGATACTGGATGCACAGACACATCCGTATCAAGGCGATTAGCGAATGACATGGGCCTAAGACCGGTTGACTATAGAAATATGCGGTCCGTGGCGGATAGTTATCTGTCTCCCCTTTACGATATTAGTTTATTATTAAAAAGGAGATGGCGACAGTAAGATTGGAATTGACCATTTCCATGCGCCGGAGTTTTCAGAGTTTGATGATAATGTTGATGTTATTCTTGGGATGGACGTGCTGAGTAATTGCAATATGATACTTGATAATAGCTCTGGAATTACAAAACTCAGAATAGATTATTTCAAATAAGAATAAGCCCTGACCTTTGATGGCCGGGGCTTTTGGTACTTTTATGAGGTGATTTTTATGAACGATTTTCAGTATTTTATCATGGCTTGCTAGTATCGCTTTTTTTATCATGTGTGGACCGTTCCGAATTTGTTCATAGAGCAAAAGAAAAAACGGACGATAAGGTAGCGAAGAACATTGATAGAGCACACCAAGGCAGGAGATCTATTGGCTGTTTATTGATTAGCGTATATATGCAAAGTCCGGCGATACATAAGTTGCAAAATGCAAATATTGAGAACAAAGTGGTGAGAACGAGAAACTTTATGTTTCGTTTCTTTTTCTGCATACGGTATATGATTTGAATCTATTTTTTCTTCACCATACGGGTATTTCAAATTCTTTCTATACCAATGTGCGTAAGATTCTACGACTTTTAATAGAGTCTCTTGCCTATCATCTCTTGTAGTTTCTGACGCATTCAAAGTTCCCTTCATCAACGATTCTATTTCTGGCGGAATTAGTATTTGCTTTTGATTAAGTAGTTCGAGCATTGTTTGCCTTTTTTCGTCCCAAGTATGCGCATTTATTTCTTCTAATATGTTAATCAGCGGGACAAGGACTTCGGTGAGCGTTTTGTTCCAAATTTGACGTTCAGGAAGAATTGATTTTTCAACCTTTTTCTGCATAAAGATATTAACTATTGATGAAATTATCGTTGCAGTACCTGTCATCAATGTGCTTACGACAGAAACATCCACATTTAACATCCTTTACTGTTTTTTGCTATAAGCCTGCGCACTTTTAGAATCTCGTCTTACACTTCACACATACTCGGTCCACCTTGTTGGTCAAGAACCCCGTGAGGGGCGACCACTTGCGGGGAACCATTTGGAACTCGGTGCAGCCACACTTGGGGCAGCGAGGGCGGAGGCTTCTTCCGCTGCGCGGCGGGCGTTTTCGTGGGCTTGTTTATCGCGATCCTCCATACATTTGTAATCCCACTCTATCCGTTGATTATATTTTTCGCTATCAAACAAAGAATTACTGAATACATATTTTAAGCGAAGATATTCACTCGTAGCAGCACTATCTTCAAGAATCTTCTTGTTGTATTTGTCTTTTTCCATCCGTTATCATAAAGGTATTTATCAGTTTTTTCAAAGTAAATATATTTTTCGAATTCTTCTCGTGACAAAGATGCTAAGTAATCCTTTACATTTTTAACTTCTTCGTCATTTAAGACAACAACGTCTTTATTTTTGCAAAAATCACATAAAACAAAACGGTCATTAGTTCCTCGAACCTGTCCGCATACAGGACAGACAAGCATTTTGCTCATTTCGATCTCTCCTTTTTTATAACCTTACGTTAATTATATCACACAGTAATTAACGGAACAACTAGATTTTGAATCTATTTAACATGTGGGGAACAGGAAATGATCTTACTTCTGGCTCTTTTGTAACACTTAATGGTAAGGCGTGGCGAGAATCCCATTTGCGCCAGCAATCCCGCAGCAAAGAAATTTCGGATTTTTTGCCACAATTTGCCGAACATGTGTTACAATAGTACCGGAATTTTGGCCGTGGCATTAAGGAGAATCCCATGCCCGCGGTCAATCGGGAAAGGAAACATAACAGCAATCCTATGGGGAAAAGAAAACATTGGTATGTACCGTGCATCGCCCCGGCACTGGCCGCGCTTTTGCTGGCGGGCTGCGGCGCAACGGTGGATTTGAATGAACAGGCCACAGCCGAAACCGCCATGGCCGTGCAATGGGTGCCCAATGGCAGCGTTTATGCTACTGCGGCGGAAGAGCTGGAATACTGGTCCACAGCCCAAAAGCTGGAATCCGCCCTTGCCGCCACGCGGGAAACAGCCCACAGCGTAGACTTGAACGAGCTGCTGGATGAATTCTGCGCCGCGCAGCCGGGCAGCTTTTCGCTTTACCTGCAAAATCCGGCAACGGGGGAAAGCTATACTTATAACACGGATGCCCTGTATTACCCCGCCAGCCTGCTCAAGCTGCCCTATGCGTTCTGGCTGTGCGGCCAGGCCGATGCCGGAACACTGGACCTGGAAGATGAACTGCCCAACCAGTTCCGCGGCCGTTTGTCTGATACGGCGCTGCAAGCCTATAACGATGCCGAGACCATCCCGGCCAAAGCCGCCATGCGTGCTATGATCGCCCACAGCGATAACAACGCCGTCACCCTGTTGACAACCCACTGGCCAGCCAATGAATCCAGCGGCTTCCAGCAGTTCCTGGCGGATTACGGCTTTGCCTATGCCGCAACCTGCGACCTTACCCCGCAAACCGGCATTATCGGTATGGCTTCCACTGGCGAGTTTGCCAACATTGTGTCCGCGGTGTATGATTATCTGGATTCAGGCAGCGCCGCCGCAGCCTACCTGAAAACCTGTATGCTGGCCGCCGACCATGATATTTTGTATGTGCCGGATGGCGTGCCTGCCGCCAAAAAGTATGGCAGCTGGGATTACGCATATCACGATGTTGCCATTGTGTATGCCAAGCATCCCTACTGGATTGTTTGCATGACAGACCAGGGAGATGAAAATGTAGACTTCCCCGAAGAACCCACCCAGGCCATGCAGACCCTTGGCCAGCTGGTGTATGAATACTGGAACCCATAAACCACGCCAGCGCCGTTTCAAGAAAGGAGCCGACCTTTGCCAAACAAGAAAACTGCCGCCCAGCGCCAACCCTATGTGGACGCTATGAAAGGCTTTGGCATCCTGTGCGTTGTCATTGGCCATTTTATCGAGTATCACCGTGGTACCGCGCCGGGCATCAACGCGCTGTTTACCTGCATTTACCTGTTCCATATGGCAATTTTTTGCACAGCCAGCGGCCTGGTGGCTAAGTTCAGCCTGCGCAAGCTGGTCACGCAGCAGCTATGGCTCTACCTTATCAGCCAGGCGAGCATCACGGCGTTCCGTGCGGCTGCCCTGAAAGATAACATTGTGGATCAGGGCGGCTGGCTGCAAAATGTACTGCTGCCATGGCGGCACATGTGGTATCTGTACGCCCTCATGTTCTGGATGCTCACCGTGCCTTTGCTGCGCGCCATCCAGCGGCGCGGCCTGCTGGCCAGCACCGTAGGGATGGCCGCGGCCATTGCCATAGGTCTGTTGGGCGGCTGTGTCAACTGGCCGTTTGATCTGGGCCGTGTGTTTTCCTTTTTCCCGTTCTTTGCATTCGGTGTGCTGTTTGCGGAGCCGTTCCGCAGCTGGCAAAAGCGCTGGTATGCCTGGGGCCCGCTGGCGGCGGCCATCGTGGTGTTTTATACCGTAACCGTCCAGCGCATCGTCACCGCCGAAACCCCGGTGTATGAGGGAGCCCGCATCTTCCAGTCCGACGCCTATGCGGTGGGCGGCTACCTGATGCAGGATCGCGCAGTGTTCTACCTGCTGGGCTTTGGCACCGTGCTGGCCATCACCCCCATTCTGGGGCTCATCAAGCCGCTTGCCAGCCTGGGCCAGCGAACCCTGCCCATCTACATCCTGCACATGCCGCTGTACGCGCTTCTGGTTCAACTTGGCTGTTACGAAGCCTGTGCTTCCCACGGTCTGCCTGCCGTTATTACCTGGCTGTGCTTTATCATCCCCGCGGTGGTGGCCCTGTGCGCCAGCGCCCCGGTGTGTGCCATCCTGAATGGCATTGCAAACATCTGGTACAAAACGCTCCCGGCTCTCTTTTCCCGCCGTGGATAAAGCGTTCGCAGATGCGTTTATCCAACCGCAATAAAACAAATAAAAGAGCAAAAAAATAAACCAGGCGTGCCCTGCAAAGCAATCGACTTTGCAAAACACGCCTGGCTTTATTTTATAAAATCACTTTCAGGGCCAACGTGAAAGAATCAGCCCTCCGCCAGGAATCACTGCTCGTCCTTGTGATCCAACAGCTTTTCCATGGTGTGCCAGCCCAGCACTGCGCACTTTACGCGGGCCGGCATGTGGGGAGATATCCTGCAGCGCACCGGCTTCTTCCAACTTTTCAATGTCGGCATCGGTAGCTTCGCCCTTAATCATCTTCAAAAAGGTCTCGGCTAGGTCTTTGGCTTCATCCACGCTGCGGCCAATGATCATGTCCAGCATGATATCTGCCGAAGCCTGGGAGATCGCGCAGCCGTCACCAACAAAGCTGCCGTCCTCAATCTTGCCGTTTTCTACTTTCAGCTGCAAAATAATGTCATCGCCGCAGCTGGGGTTCACACCCTCCAGCGTCATGTTGGCGCCGGGCAGCGGCTTTTTATGGGCGGGGTAGAGGTTGTGGTCGGTCAGCACCTCATTATAAAACGTACTACTCGGCATAACCCATTTCCTTTCTTACGCCGCCCAGCGCCGCCAGAAAGCGGTCAATGTCAGCGGTGGTGTTATAAAATGCAAGGCTGGCGCGTGCGCAGGAACGCACACCCAGATAAGCCAGCAGCGGCTGTGCACAGTGGTGCCCGGCACGCACGTCCACATGGCAGCTGTCCAGAATGGTGGCAATGTCGTGCGGGTGTACGCCATCCACCGTAAAGCTCAGAATGCCGCAGTGCTTATCCGGGTCATCGCTGCCCAGAATATTCACACCGGGGATCTTCTTCATGCCCTCATAGGCATAGCGGGTCAGGGCCTGCTCCTGGGCGTGGACATTTTCCAGCCCAATGGATTCCAGATAATCAATGGCCGCAGCCAGCGCAACCGCGCCGCCTGCATTCACGGTGCCGGCCTCAAATTTGTGGGGCAACTCGGCGAACACCGCGCCATCGCGGGTAACGGAATCAATCATCTCGCCGCCGGTCAAAAACGGCGGCATGGCATCCAGCAGCTTTTCCTTGCCATACAAAACGCCAATACCCATGGGAGCCATCAGCTTGTGGCCGGAGAATGCAACAAAATCAGCATCCAGTGCCTGCACATCCACTTTCATGTGGGGGGCACTCTGGGCGGCATCGACCAGCACAACACCGCCGTTGCGGTGTACCAGCTCGATCACTTTCTCTACCGGGTTTACGCAGCCCAGCACGTTGGAAACATGGCCAATGGCGGCCAGCTTTACCTTGGGGCCGATGACGGCTTCCAGCTTTTTCATCCGGCAGGCTGCCGTCTTTTTCACATTCCAGGTAAAGCAGCTTGGCACCGGTCTGGCGGGCAACCATCTGCCACGGCAGCATGTTGCTGTGGTGCTCCATGATGGTGATGACGATCTCATCCCCGGCATGGATGTTGTTCAGCGCATAGCTGTAAGCAACCAGATTGATGCTTTCGGTGGTGTTGCGGGTAAAGATGATCTCGGCATCACTGCGTGCATTCAGGAACTTGCGTACCCGCTCGCGGGCGGCCTCGTAACGGTCAGTCGCCTCCACGCCCAGTTCATACAGGCCGCGCAGGGGGTTGGCGTTGGCCTGCTCATAAAATTCTTTCTCTGCCCGCAAAACGCTGGCCGGGCGCTGCGCGGTGGCGGCGCTGTCCAGATAGGCGACGTCCTGCTGCATCAGCAGGGGAAAGTCCTTTTTATAATCCACAAAATCAAAGCTCATCGGTGTGCGCCTCCATGAATTTGTGCGCTTCTTCCGCCAGTGCCTCCGGCAGCAGATCAACTACGGCCTCAATGCGGGCGCGGGCCAGCAGGCTGCGGGCAGCCTCTTCAGGAATGCCGCGGCTGGCGAGGTAGAACAGCATCTTTTCGTCCAGGCGGCCGATGGTTGCGCCGTGGTTGCCTTCCACATCCTCTTCGCCGCACAAAATCAACGGAATGGTCTGGTTGACCACACCGTCGCCCAGCAGCAGAACGTTCTCCTGCTCCTGGCCCTTGGCGCCGGAACCGCCGGGCAGCAGGTCAATGCTGCCGCGGAACAGCTTGAATGCCTTACCGGCCAGTACGCCGGTGGAATCCATCTCGCAGGTGGTCTTTTTGCCGCGGTGGCGGGCTACATAGTTCATGTCCAGGCGCTGTTCGCCCTGGCCCAGGTAGCCGATCCTGGCGGTAAAGTTGCTGCCTTTGCCGATCAGATCGGCGGCAGCACCGGCATACAGCTTGCCGGAACCCAGTTCCAGCCTGGTCAGCTCAAAGCTTGCGCCGTCTGCGCAGGTGGTGCCGATATCACTCAGGCAGGTAAAGCTATTATCCAGTACCTGCACCATCGAAAGCTTGACCACAGCGCCAGCCTCGGCCTTGATCTTGATCTGCAAAGCGGCCAGGCCCTCGCCAGCGATCTCATTGCGCAGGATCACAGCCACCTGCATGGTGCTGCCAGCCTTGGCTTCCAGGTACAGCCGGTCCCCGGCGGGGGTGCCGGGCTGGTAGGTATAGGTGATAACCGCGGGGGCATCCATCACTTCGTTTTCGCCCAGGTTCAGGTACTCTGCTGGGCTGTTGGCCAGAAAACGGTCAACGTCGGTGCCCATGCCGGTCTCCATGGCCCAGTTCTGTGCGGCGCTGCTGCGGGCCAGCTGTGCGGTCTGCACAAAGCTGGGGGCGGCACCCACGGCGGGGGCGTTTGCTTCCAGCCGGGCTGCATTCATTTTCAGCCAGTTCCACGTCAGAGCGGGAAGCCGGTTGACGGTCATTGTTTCATTTGCCATACTCCCAACTCCTTTGCTCACCCAATGCTGCCCTTCATCTCAAGGCGGATCAGGTTGTTCATTTCCATTGCGTATTCCAGTGGCAGCTCCTTGGAAACATTATCCGCAAAGCCGCTCACGATCATGGCGCGGGCTTCCTCTTCGGGGATGCCGCGGCTCATCAGGTAGAACACGGCGTCATCACTGATGCGGCCAATGCGGGCTTCGTGGCCCACGTCAGCATCGGGGGTGCGCACATCCATTGCGGGGATCGTGTCCGAACGGGAGATGGTGTCCAGCATCAAAGACTGGCAGGAAACCGCAGCCTTGCTGTTCTTGGCATCCTTGTTAATGACCACCGCGCTGCGGAAGGTGCTGATGCCGCCGTCCTTGGAGATGGACTTGGTGTTGATATAGCTGGAAGTATCCGCGCCGGTGTGAACAACCTTGGCGCCGGTATCCAGGTTCTGGCCATGACCGGCGAAGGTTATGCCGGTGAACTCCATGCGGGAGCCCTTGCCCTTCAGGATGGTCATGGGGTACAGGTAAGAGGTGTGGGAGCCAAAAGAACCGGAAACCCATTCCATCACGCCGCCCTCTTCTACAATGGCGCGCTTGGTGTTCAGGTTGTACATGTTTTTGGACCAGTTCTCAATGGTGGAATACCGGAGCTTGGCATTCTTGCCCACAAACAGCTCCACACAGCCGGCATGCAGATTGGCCACATTGTACTTGGGGGCAGAGCAGCCCTCGATGAAATGCAGCGAAGCACCCTCGTCCACAATAATCAGCGTGTGCTCAAACTGGCCAGCGCCGGGAGCGTTCAGGCGGAAATAGGACTGCAGGGGAATCTCCACATGCACATGCGGCGGAACATACACAAAAGAACCGCCAGACCATACCGCGCCGTGCAGGGCGGCAAACTTGTGATCCGTGGGGGGAACCAGGTGCATGAAATGGGTACGGATCATCTCGGCATAAGGGCCGTGCATGGCGCTTTCCAGGTCGGTGTAAATAACACCCTGCTCCGCAACCTCTTTTTTCACGTTGTGATATACCAGCTCGGAGTCATACTGTGCGCCGACACCGGCCAGGCTGTCGCGCTCGGCCTGGGGGATACCCAGCTTTTCAAAGGTATCCTTGATGTCGGTGGGCACTTCGCTCCACTTGGCACTCATTTTGGTGTTGGGGCGCACATAGGTGATGATATCATCCATGTTCAGCTCATCAATCGGCGGGCCCCACTCCGGGATACCGGTCTTGTTATAGATCTCCAGCGATTTCAAGCGCAGCTCCAACATCCAGTCGGGGTCGTTCTTCTCGCGGGAAATCTGCTCTACAATGGCGGGGGTCAGGCCAGCGTCTACCTTGTAGGCGTCTTTTTCCTCATAGCGGAAATCATACAGGCTGCGGTTAATGTCCTCAACCTGCGATTTTTCGCGTTTTGCTTCGTTTACTTCTGCCATATATTTCTCAGGCCTCCGCCATCTTTTCAAAGCGCTCGTAGCCGTTCACATTGATCTCTTCCACCAGGCTGCCATCGCCGTTTGCAGCAATCTTGCCGTTGACCAGCACGTGGGTGTAATCAACAGACAGCGCATCCAGAATGCGGGTGCTGTGGGTGATGATCAGCAAAGCGCCGTTGTGGTCTTTCTGGTATTCTTCCACACCTTTGGAAACCAGGCGCACGGCGTCAACATCCAGGCCGGAGTCCGTCTCGTCCAGAATGGCGAGGGAGGGCTTGAGCATCATCAGCTGCAAAATCTCGGCCTTTTTCTTTTCGCCGCCGGAAAAACCAACGTTCAGGCTGCGCTCTGCGTAAGAAGCATCCATCTGCAAAATGTCCATGCAGCGGGCCAGCTCTTTCTTAAAGTCATGGTAACGCACATGGCCGACCTTCTGCTGCAATGCGCTGCGGATAAAGCCTTCCAGCGTCAGGCCGGGAACTTCCAGCGGCTCCTGGAAAGAAAGGAACATGCCAGCCTTGGCGCGCTTATCGGTGGATTCATGGGTGATATCCTCGCCCTTGAACAGGATCTGGCCACCGGTCACGGTATATTTGGGGGCACCCATCAAAACATAGCCCAGGGTGGATTTGCCTGCGCCGTTGGGGCCCATCAGCACATGGGTTTCGCCCTTGTTGATGGTAAGATCCACGCCGTGCAACAGCTGTTTGTCTTCCACGCGTGCGGCCAGACCGGTTACGTTCAAAACTTGCTCTGCCATAAAAACTGCCTCCTGCTCGCTTTATAATAAGGTGAGCGTTTGTATTTCAAAAAGCCGCAGGCAAACCCGCAGCTTGGTTCGGCGTCCGGTGCAGCCATCCGTTTGCAGTGCAAAGCAGGCAGGCGGCGGTGTGCCGGGCACCTTTGTTATTTTCATATCCTATAAAAACTCTAGGATTAACGGTGCTTATTATATTCCAACAATTTCTTTGCGTCAAGGGCAAACCGCAAAAACTGGTACAAACCCTGCAATTTTGCACCAAAAATGGACGAATCGGGCGATTTTTGGCGTTTGGTGACCGCAGAAATGGCGGTTAGGCATAACAAATGCGAGCCGGCCCCGCCCGCCGCTTTCCAATCAGTGTTGGCCGTGGCTGCAGCGGTTATGCAAAGGGGAACCCCACAAAAAAAGAAGAGCCTTACCGGAAAATCCGGTAAGGCTCAGCCAGTGCCGCCGACCGGGATCGAACCGGTACGATGTATTCCACCGAGGGATTTTAAGTCCCTTGCGTCTGCCAATTCCGCCACAGCGGCTAACTGTATGGTATTGTAACGCAAAACGGGGGAATTGTCAATCCGCAAAGCCCTGCCGCCCAGAGTGTAAAGAAGCGAATGGTTTATTTGCGGCGAACGGCAAAGCAGCTTACTTCATGGCAGTGTACCCGTTATTTTATATGTGATGTGTTTTGTATCTGCCCACATCACACATCTTTCATATCGTGCGGTGCGCCGCCGACGACACGGGGAATCGTGCAATGCCGCAGGTAATGCAGGAACATCAGAGAAGAGATGCTCCAGGTCAGAGGGTATGCCCAGAAGATGACCCCGATATCATGGATAAAGTGCAGCGTTACCGTAATGTAAGTAATGCGCAATGCGCACCAGACCGCCAGCATAACGGCCATGGGCACAATGGGGCGGCCCAATCCGCGCAGGATGCCGGCGCAGCAGTGGCTGAACGCAAGCAAAAAGTAGAACAGCGCAATGGTGTGTGCCTGCCGCACGCCAAAGGCAACCACATCGGCCTCGCTGCTGAACGCACCAATCAGCCAAGGCGCCAGCAGGTAAACCGCAACGCCGACGCACTCGGCCAGCGTAATCGAACAAATCACGCCAAAACGCATACCCTTGCGCACGCGGTCAGGTTTGCCCGCACCCACATTCTGGCTGACAAAAGTGGCCAGTGCCATCGAAAAGCAGGTGACCGGCAGGAAAGCAAAACCTTCCACCTTGCTGTAAGAGCCGCACCCGGCCATGGCCAGTGCGCCAAACGAGTTGATGTTTGCCTGCACAATAACATTTGCCAGCGAGATGACCGAGTTCTGGATGCCGGAGGGCAGGCCCTGCAAAATAACGCCATGCAGCATGGGGCCGTCAAACCGAACCTTGCGCCAGCTCACAGCCCAGGCTTCCTTGCTGCGCATCAGCTTGGAGAATGCCAGAATGGCACTGACTGACTGGGAGATAATCGTGGCAAATGCGGCCGCAGCCACGCCGTACCCCAGTACGCCGATAAACAGTAGGTCCAGCACAATGTTAATGAGCGATGCTGTAATCAGGTACTTCATAGGACTGCGGCTGTTGCCGACCGATTGCAGAATGCTGGCACCCACATTGTACATGACCACTGCAATGGAACCAAAAAAGTAGGTGCGGAAGTAGGCGACCGAGTTGCCGATAACATCCTCCGGCGTGCCCATCCAGTGCAGGATCTGTGGGGTCAAAATCACGCCCACAACCGTCAGCACCGCCCCGGCGGCCAGGCCCAGCGCCACCGTGGTGTGGATGGCTTTTTCCAGGCTCTCCCAATCCTTTGCGCCAAAGTAGCGGGCAATCAGCACACCGGCACCCAGCGCTACGCCGTTCACAAAGCCGGTCAAGAGGAAAATCAGGCTGCCGGAAGAACCAACTGCCGCCAGCGCCTCGCCGCCCAAAAAGTTGCCCACAATCAGCGAGTCTGCCGCGTTGTACAGCTGCTGGAACAAATTGCTGATAAAAATGGGGATTGCAAACAGCAGCATGCCGCGCGCTACACTGCCTTCGGTCAGGGAATTGCTCTTGTTTTGTTGTGCCATCTTGTTTTGTTACGCTCCTAAATCTATGTTTTCTTATGGCAACACCGCACAATTCCCGCCTTGCGGCTTAAGCACCGCTCCGGCGGCTGCGGCACGGCATCTGCGTTGCCAAAATGCTCGATAAGACATCCAGTATTATCTGCGCTTTTGGCTTAGCAGCTGCCGCACCTCGCTCGCCGTATCGGCACTTAGAATTATGCGGTATTGCCTTATATCTTACACCAAATTTGGATAAAATGCCATTAAACAACCAAAAGCAGCGGCAAGCCAAAGCTGCCGCCGCTGCAAAATTATAATTGCGCCGCTGGTAAATATTATGCCTGCTGCCCGGTTGGAACGTATTGCAACACGTTTTCGGAAACATGGATGTTGAAAAACTGGATCAGCGGTCCCAGGCAGAACGCACAGATCAGGGTGCCCAGCCCCAGCAGCCCGCCCAGCAAAAAGGCCAGCAATGCGCACAGCGTATCCGTAAAAAGGCGGCAGCAGAAATAGGGGAGTGGCGTGTGGTCCCGCAGGCCCAGCGCCAGGTAATCATACGGGGCAACCCCCAAATCGGAGGTCTGGTGCAGCGAAATGCCAAGTGAGGTGCACACCACCGCTGCAGCCACCCACGGCAGCGGTGCGGGCAGGGTAGCGGCCTGTGCAAAATGCGCAGTGAGGAAATCATAGAAAAACGTGATGATAAACCCACAGCAAACGGCATTTGCAACGGTGCCAAAGCCGACATATCTGCGGCCCCAAATCATCTGCAGCGTGAAAAATACCGCGTTATAAATCAGGTTCTGTACGCCAAGGGGCAGCCCGGCAAGCTCCGCAGAGCGGATGTTGAGCGCGTTGAAAGGGTCGTTGCCCAGATGGGCAAACTTGAAAAGGGCAACACCAAGGCTGATGATCACAATGCCCACCAGCATACCGGCCACGCGCCGGAAGGTGACATGCTGTTCCATAACCATACTCCAGTTGTGCTGCCCGGCCGGACAAAAGTTGAGCTCATGAATAAATATGCGTACAACTTATTACAACAAAAGTGTAACATGTCCACGCTGAAAGGTCAATATAGAAATCTGTGGCTGGTTATCCATTCTTCTTTACCTGCTTTTGGGCCAAAAACCGCCTGCTTTTTGTGGGAAAAAATTTCAAAACTGCTTGTATATTGTGGCCGTTTCGTTTATACTAATATGTATGTCTGAAAACTGTATGCTCTGTGCATACAAGCGGACACAAGAGGGAAACGTACTTGGACCTGCCCTGTGCGCGTGTAGCACCATGGCAGCCCACGATCTAGGGGGAAATGATTATGGCAAATTATTTTGAAATGTCCAAAGACCAGCTCCGTGCAGAAAAGGCTGCGCTGGAACAATCCTATGCTGAGTTCAAGGCCAAGGGCCTTAAGCTTAACATGGCCCGCGGTAAACCAGGCCCTCATCAGATGGACCTGGCCATGGATCTGCTGAAAATGAGTGACTATACCACCGAGGATGGCTATGATGCCCGCAATTATGGCAACTTGGAAGGTTTGGAAGAAGCCCGCGCCCTGTTTGGCGATGTGATGGGCGTTAAGTCCAGCGAGGTTTTTGTGGGCGGCAACTCCAGCCTGCAGCTGATGTACAACCTTATCAGCATAGGTCATACCTTTGGCTTCCCGGAATCCCCCTGCCCGTGGTCCCAGGTGGAGCACCGCAAGTTCCTCTGCCCGGCCCCCGGCTATGACCGCCATTTCAAAATCACCGAGGAGTTTGGCTTTGAGCTGATCACGATCCCCATGACGCCGGTCGGCCCCGATATGGATATGGTGGAAAAGCTGGTTGCCGAAGACGACACCATCAAGGGCATCTGGTGCGTACCGCAGTACTCCAACCCCGATGGCTATGTCTACAGCGATGAAACCATCCGCCGCTTTGCATCCATGAAGACCGCTGCCCCGGATTTCAAGATTTTCTGGGACGAAGCTTACATTGTCCACCACCTGACCGATGAAATCATCGAGACCCCGGTGCTGCTGAATGAAAGCAAGCAGTATGGCACCGAGGACCGCGTTTTCATGTTCACCTCTACCAGCCAGATCACCTTCCCCGGCGCTGGTGTTTCTGCCCTGGCATGCAGTGAAAAATCTTTGGCTTATATCTGCAGGCGCTTCTCTGTCATGATCATCAGCTATGACAAGATGAACCAGCTGCGCCATGTCCGCTTCCTGAAGAACAAGGACGGCGTGCTGCAGCATATGGCCAAGCATCGCCGCCGCCTGGTGCCCTGCTTTGACGCAGTCAAAACCACCTTTGCCCATGAGCTGACCCCCTGCGGCGATATCGCCCACTGGACCAATCCCAAAGGCGGATACTTCATCAGCCTGTATGTCATGCCCGGCTGTGCCAAGCGTGTAGCCCAGCTCTGCAAGGACTGCGGCCTGACCCTGACCGGCGCCGGCGCAGCGTTCCCTTATGGCATTGACCCGCAGGATTCCCACCTGCGCATTGCCCCCCCACTTACCCCAGCCTGTCTGAGGTAGAAACCGCATCCATGCTGCTCACCGTCTGCGTGCGCCTGGCTGTGGTCGAAAAGCTGCTGGCAGAATAAAATAAGCAGCCATCCTGCATAGTTAAAACAGGTACGCCCGGTTTTCCCGGCCGGGTGCGCCTGCAAAAAAGGGAAAAAGCCGCCTGCTTTCCGGCAGGCGGCTGCTTCCCTGCATGGCGGTGTGCGGCAACGCGCATACGCCGGTAATAAAACCCCCGCCCGTGCCGGTGCGCGGGCAATGTTTGGAGGTACATATGAATAAGAGGGAAGTCGTGGCATCTGATTGTCACGGCGCTGCTGATCGTCGTGTTCTCGTTTACCGCCCTGTTCGGCGTGAGCTACACATACGGCGATACCAAGAACGTCTACATCAAGGGCGCGGAGGATATCCGCTTCGGTATCGACATCCGCGGCGGCGTGGACGTGACGTTCATGCCGGCTGACGGTGTGGAAGCCACCGATGACCAGATGACCGCGGCCAAAACCGTCATCGAAGACCGTCTGGTCGGCCTTGGCATTACCGACTATGAGGATTATGTGGACTATAACAAGGACCGCATCATCGTCCGTTTCCCCTGGAAAACCGGCGAAACCGACTTTAATCCCCAGACCGCCATTGACGAGATCGGAACCACCGCCGAGATGGTGTTCCGCAAGGGCTCTACTGCCGACGGCGAAGAGATCCTGAGCGGTGACGATGTGACGTCCGCAACCGCAGGCTACAACCAGGAGAACGGTTATGTTGTTCAGCTGCAGTTCAGCGCTGACGGTGCCAAAAAGTTTGCTGAGGCCACCACCGAGCTGGCAGCCCAGTCCAACGGCACCATCTCCATCTGGCTGGACGGCGAGAACATCTCCACCGCTACCGTCAAGACTGCCATCACGGACGGCAACGCTGTGATCGAAGGTTCTTTCACCCAGGACCAGGTCACCGCGCTGGCAAACCAGATTAACTCCGGTTCTCTGCCTTTTGCCCTCTCGGCCGAAAGCTTCTCCACCATCAGCCCCACCCTGGGCGCTAAGAGCCTGGATGTGATGGTGCTGGCCGGCATCATTGCCTTTGCCTTTGTGGCTCTGCTCATGATCGTGCGTTACCGTCTGCCCGGTACCATTGCGGTCATCTCTGTTTGGCCAGGTTGTCGCCACGCTGGCATTTGTTTCCGGTTACTTCACCGTGTTCAATGGCTCCACGCTGACCCTGCCCGGTATCGCCGGTATCATCCTTGGTATCGGTATGGGCGTTGACGCCAACGTTATCACCGCTGAGCGCATCAAAGAAGAGCTTGGCAACGGCAAAACGCTGGATGGCGCTATCGCCAGCGGCTTCAAGATGGGCCTGACCCCCATCATTGACGGCAACGTGACCATCGTCATCGTTGCAGCCCTGCTGATGGGTGCTTTTGGCCCCACCGATGGCTTCTGGGGCAAGGTGTTCAACCCCATCTTCTTCATGTTTGGTCCTTCCACGGCTGGCAGTATCTACTCTTTCGGCTTCACGCTGCTCACCAGTGTTCTGCTCAACTTTGTCTTTGGCGTGTTTGCAACCCGCATTATGATCCGTGGTGCATCCCGCTGCAAGGTGTTCCGCAACCCCGTTCTGTATGGCGGTTCCAAGGATGGCAAAAAGACTTACAAGTGCCCCAACATCAACTTTGTCGGCAACCGCAAGAAGTTCTACACCTTCTCCGGCGTTCTGGTTGCCGTGGTGCTGGTGTTCAGCTTTGTCTTCGGCGTTACCATGGATATCGAGTTCAAAGGGTGGCGCTATGGTTACCGTTGGCTACCAGGGCGATGTTGACCTGAACAATGTCAAGCAGACGGTAGCCGCCGAGCTGGGCCAGAGCAACCTGACCGTACAGACCGGCACTGATGTTTCCGGTGCACAGACCCTGACCATCAACCTGCCCGGCAGCGAGACCCTTTCCACCGAGCAGCTGGACAGCATGATCGAAACCCTGAACACCACCTACCCGGACAACCAGTTTGTCCAGCAGGAAGTCAGCAACGTCAACCCCACCATCGGCAACGAGTTCCTGGCCAAGAGCGTTGTGGCTGTTGTGGCTGCCTGCGTGCTGATTTTGGTGTACGTTGCCGTGCGTTTCCGCCGCATTGGCGGCTGGTCCGCCGGTGCCATGGCAATCGTTGCTTTGCTGCACGATATGTTTGTTGTGTACGGCGTCTTTGTTCTGCTGCGCATTCCCCAACGGCAACTTTATTGCAGCCATGCTTACCATTCTGGGCTACTCCATCAACGATACCGTTGTTATCTATGACCGTATCCGCGAGAACACCGGCCTTTACGGCAAAAGATGTCCCTGCCGGAGCTGGTCAACCTGTCCATCAACCAGAGCTTTGGCCGTTCCATGATGACCAGTATCACCACCTGCATTGCACTGGCAATCGTCTGCGTGGTGTCCATCATCTTCAAGCTGGACAGCATCTTCACCTTTGCGGTGCCGTTGCTGTTTGGCATGGTCAGCGGTGTTTACAGCACCATGTGTATTGCAACCCAGCTGTGGGTCAGCTATAAGACCCGCAAGGCTGCCCCCGCCCCCAAGAAAGCGTAAATCAGGAGGAACTTTGCTATGCGTTGCCCGTACTGCGGTGCCGATGAATCCAAGGTAATTGATTCGCGCCCCACGGAGGACGGCGAAAAGATCCGCCGCCGCCGCGAGTGCCTTTCCTGCAAAAAACGCTTTACCACCTATGAGATCGTGGAAACTGTGCCCCTGATGGTCATCAAAAAAGACCGTTCGCGTGAAGTGTTCGACCGCCAGAAACTGCTCAACGGCATGCTGCGCGCCTGCGAAAAACGCCCTGTCAGCTATGAGCAGCTGGATGCCGCCGTCAGCCGCATTGAACAGGTGCTGCTAAACTCTTACGACAGGGAAGTGACCTCCGTCTATATTGGGAACCTTGCCATGGAGCAGCTGAAAAAGATGGACGACGTTGCCTATGTGCGCTTTGCTTCCGTCTACCGCCAGTTCAGCGATGTCAACACCTTTATGGATGAGCTGAAAGACATGCTGGATTCCCGCGCCAAAAACGGCGGCATGCAGGGCTAAAATGTGCCCGTAAAGCACTGTTCCAGCTGGTCAATCTGCGCCAGCACCCGTGCAGCTTCCACCGCAAGGTCGGCCTGGTTTTCCGGGTTGGCATACTGCGGCAAAACCGCCATGGTTTCGTTCATGCGATCCAGCGCGTTGCGGCGCACCAGCAGCCCCAGCTTTTTGCTGGCCTGCCTTGCACTGTGCGCGGCCTGCCGGAAAGCCTGCTGCGCCTGCGGGTACTGCTGCGTCAGTGTCTGCGCATAAGCGCTTTGCACCTGGGCGCGCAGGCTGCCCGCAGTGGCGCTTACATACTGTTTGCAGCCAAGCAGCACCGCCGCCAGCAGGACCAGAATGGCGATGGCATACCAGTTGCGCTTCATTCAAAAACCACCTGTACTTTCCGGTTTTTCAGACCGCCCGTTCTGGGCGGTCTTTTTTGTATCACAACGCAGCTTTCCTTATTGCCAAGGTAAGCCAGTACCTCTGCCCGCCGCATCCGCGCCTGGCAAGGTCGGTATCCAGCCAGGCTTCATTGCGCCCCAGCTGGGCCAGATTTTCGGGGTAAACTTCCTGGTCTACCAACAGCGGCAGCAGCGGGCTGTCGTCCGCCATTTTTTGCGCGGCGCTGATGCTCCCGTTGGGCTCCACCACACCCCATACTACCTGCCGCGGGTCAAAAATATCCTTGCCGCGCAGCGCTTCCATCAGATCGCCCGGCGTCATGCGCAGATGCCGCAGTGCATCCTGCCGGATCTGCCCATCCTGGATTACCGTCACCGGTCTCCCAAACAGCAGCGCCGCATAGCCGGGCAGGTAATAGGCGGCGGTTGAGTTCAATATTTCCAGCGCCGCAATCAATAAAATCGGCACCAGGCTGGAAAGCAGCGGCAGATCCGGCTCATCAATGCAGATGGAGGCAACATTGGAAATCATGAACGTTGTTACCAGCTCGGATGGCTGCAATTCCCCAGCTGCCGCTTGCCCATCAGCCGCATGGCAAAAATAACCACAGCATAAATAATTACGGTATGCAAAACCGATGCAAGCATAAAAACACCTCCTGCGTTTATCCCTGCCGTTTTGGGTCACACTGAACAGCAAGGGAAGGTGATTACATGACAACTGCGGATAACCAGCCGCTGGGGCAGGCCCTTGCTGAAAATCAGGCGTTTCTGCAAACTATGTTTGGCGGCTCATCGGATTTCTATACCAAAAGCTTTACGATTTGCGGCTGCCGCTGCTGCATCGCCATGTTTGCGGGGCTTTCTTCGCCGGAAAAACTCTGCATCATGGTGCTGCACGCACTGGGTCAAGGCGTGCCGGGCTGCAAGGCCGGGCCGCAGCTGGTGCAGTACCTGGCAGAGCAAAGCTGCCTACCCACAGAGCAAAACCCCATCACCACCCGTACCCAGCTGGTGGAAGCCCTCGCCGGCGGCATGGCCGTGCTGCTGGTGGAGGGCAGCGGCCAGGCGCTGGCGTTTTCCACCCAGGATATGCCGGGCCGCAGCGTGACCAACCCCAGCGGGGAAGGCAACATGCGCGGCCCGCAGGATGCCTTTACCGAGCACCTGCGCAATAACATTTCCCAGCTGCGCCGCCAGTTCCGCACCGGCAGCTTTACGGCGGAGATCTGCACCGCCAACACCCGTGCCAAAACCGAGTACGCCATTTGTTATGATACCGCCCTGGCCCCGGCGGATGTGGTGCAAACCCTCAAACAGCGGCTGGCCGGGGTACAAATCCCCGTCCTGCTGGACAGCACCTATTTTGCCTCGTTCCTCAAGCAGGACAAGCTCAACCTTTTCCCCGCGGCAGCCTATACCGAGCGCCCGGCCACCGCCTGCGCCCGCATCTGTGAGGGCAAAATTGTTATCCTTGTATCCGGCAGCCCGCTTGCCATGGTGGTGCCCAGCTTTTTTGCCGAGCACTTTGAATGCCTGGACGATTATTCTTCCGGCGCAGTGTTTGCCGGTCTCATCCGCCTGCTCAAATATCTGGCGTTTTTGCTGGCGGTGTTTGGGCCGGGGCTGTATGTCATGGCGGTCAGCTTTGCGCCGGAGCTGATCCCCGTGCACCTGCTGGCCAAACTGGCCCAGGGCGAAGCCTCCACGCCGCTACCGCCCATGCCGGAAATGCTGGCCGTGACCCTGCTGCTGGAAATTGTGCGTGAAGCCGGGCTGCGCGCCCCCAAATCCATCAGCCACACCGTCAGCCTTGTGGGGGCGCTCATCATTGGCGAAACCGCTGTCTCGGCGGGCATCATCAGCGTGCCGGTGCTCACCATGGCCGCGGCGGCCACCATCGCCACCCTGGCAGTCCCGGCGCTGTATGAACAGTCGATTCTGTTCCGCTTTGCGGTCATACTGCTGGCGGGACTGTTCGGTGTGCCGGGGCTGGCCTGCGGGGCGCTGCTGATTCTGGCCATGGCCTGCAGCAGCGACCCGTTCGGTTATGATTATCTTTACCCGCTCATGCCGCCGGGCAAGGCAGCCTTGCGCGATGGTTTTGTGCGGGCCATCTGGTCCCGCCTGGCACAAAAAGGGGAGGTGCTGCCGCGCCATGCAAAAGAGTAATGGATTTTTACCCCGTGCTGCTCCTCAGCATTCTGGCCGATACGCTGCTGCGGCTGCACACCGGTTATTGGGCGCGGGCAGGGCTGCTGGCTCTGCCCGCCAGCGCGGCGGTGCTGGCCGCTGTGCTTCTGTTAGTGTCGGCCAGCTGGCAGGAAAAAACGCCCTGCTGCAAAAAGTTCTCTGTGTTTTGCTGGCAATCAGTTCAGCATTGGAAATTCTGCGTCTGCACGCCCTGTTTGGCAGCGTGTACCCCGGTACACTGGGGCTGGCGGGCACCTGTTTTGTCGTGCTGGCACCGGTCATCTACCTCCGGCGGGAGCCCGCCCTGCGCCAGACGGCCAACGCCTTGTTGGTGTTCGGTGCCGCGTGTATGGCAATCATGGTACTCTCGGTCGCGCCGCGCCTGCGTGTACCCAACCTGCATGCGGCACCGCTGACAGGGCAGGACTGGCAGGCGGCGTTTGTTTCTCAGCTGGCGCTCCCGCCGGAATATCTGCTGTTTGCCCTTTGGCCTCCGCAGCCCGGCCAGCGCTGCCGCAAGGCAGTAACATTTGCCGCGTCAGCACTGGGCTTTGATGCCGCGGTCCACCTGCTGCTGGAGCTGTTTTTGGCGCGGCCATGCCCACCCGCCAAACCCCGGTGCAGGGGGGCTGCACAGTGCGGGGCGCTTTCAATTTTTAACCGGCTGGAATGGCTGCAAATTTTGCTGTGGTGCATGGCAGTCACGGTGCGGCTGGCACTGTACCTGTATGCCATGGTGGAACTGTGGGGTGGTCGCGCCGGGGCGGGCAGCGCTGCCGCCAGGCTGGACCGTTACCCCGCTGTACTTTGGCGGCATGGCTCTGTTGTGTGCTGTGCTGCGCACCGTGCCGCTGGAACAGGCATTTTATTGGCGCAGTGCCGTCTGCTGGGGCTTCGCTGCGGTTGTGATGGTAACAGGAGGCTGCCAATGGCTGATATCATGCATAAAACATCCCGCTTGATGGCGGCGGTGCTGCTGGGCTGCCTGTTGGCGGGCTGCGGCGGGCAGCTGCTTTCCCACAGGGAAATTGTGCGGGCGGTTTTTTTACCGCGCAGGATGCCGGTTACACGGTCACGCTTTTGACCAGTGACCAGCAAAGCGGGGATTCCGCCGCCTGCAAAACCTTTACCGGCAGCGGCGCGCCTGTGCTGCCGCCTGGAATGCCGCCGCCCAAACCATGAACGGCCAGCCGTTTTACGGCCTGATGGACCTTGCCGTTCTGCCTGCCGGGTGCAGCTGGCCGCTGGCAGAAGAAATCGCTCAGCTGTTGCAAAGCACCGCCCGCCCCGCGCCGGAAATCGCCGTGTTTGTGCTGGATCCTGCCGTGCAGATGCCCATCAGGACCAAACGCCGACCTTGTACGAAAACTGAAAGCTCTGGAAGAAAAGCAGCAGCTGCACTGCGGCCTGCAAACCCCGTTTGTTTGATAATGCCGAAAACCGCCGCTGTGCCCGTCGGTGCGGGCGGGAATACGCCATGCTGTTTATGATACCGCTGCCA
>VOFB01003073.1_pt1:0-10000 | contig 145437 bp, 145 predicted proteins | sample 5384141 | NCBI WGS metagenome assembly VOFB01 (sample SAMN12384721, study PRJNA508395) | human gut metagenome | isolation source: healthy gut A | host: Homo sapiens
ACTGAAATAATTACGCTGTTCTTCTTCTGCTGTAACTTCCACAAACTCTGCCTGCTTTCCGGCCGCCTGATAGCACAGTGTCACCCAGTCACGAATGGATATGCTCTCTTTATTTCCAACATTGAAAATGTGCTGCTTTGGGTGTCTTTCCACTAGAATATCTATAAATCTGCACAAATCTTCCACATGGAAAAATTGCAGCTTCATGCCGCCCTCCTGTGGCAGATAAAATTTCCGGTTTTCCAATGCACAGTCAAATACAAAGGCTTCCCGGTATACATTATTCATTGGTCCATATAAATAAGGCGGTCTAAGAATGTACGCTTTCGGATTTCTCTCCATCAGTGCTGTCTCAGCCGCTATTTTATTTGTTCCATATGCACCCCAGTGCACATTTTCTGCAAGCTGTGTTTCTTCCGTAAATGGTGCCGGTGCATATTCCGGATATACGGCACTTGAACTTATAAGAACATAATCTTCGTAGCTTTCCAATGCATTCAGCAAATCCGCTGCATCTTCCCCGGTATATGCCGTATCAACCACCAGGTCAAAATGCAGTCCCTGCAATGCATCACCGATTGCATGCCGGTCTGCCTGAATCAGCTTTACGCCCGCTGACTGCGGTCGGGTGTTTCGATTTAATACATAGACTTCATCACCTTTTGCCACATAATACTCTGCAATAAACCGGCTCACAAATACAGTGCCACCAGTTACCAGAATTTTTCTCATATTTGTTCTCCTTGTGCATTGCTTTCTATGAAATTTTTATTATTCCCGCTCTATTGTTAAAACCATACATTCTTTGGATTCGTTAAATCCACAGGCATGATACAAGGCTCTGCCACTCTCCGTTGTATCTAGGATCAGTTCTGTCACACCACGCAATTTGGCTTCATTTATCAGAAGTTCCATCATATGGCGGGCAATCCCCTGTCCACGATAGTCCTTCTTTGTATATACATTCATAATATGTCCACGTTTTCCGGTAGGATGGGCAAATGTCGGCATGACTTCAATATAGCTGACCGACGCACAGCCAACTACTTTTCTTCCATCCATTGCCAGAATCGTTGTCTGGTTGCCATCTTCAAAATACAATCTGCTGCTGTCGACCAGATTATCCGGAAATGTATAATCCTCTGACAAATTATTTACTTCCCGCAGCATCTCCAGCCGGGTACTCATCAGATTCTCCATATCTCTTCGTGACGCATTCATATATGTTATCATAATCATTCCTCCAGGTCGCATTTTTTCTGTCTTCTTTGTACAGCAGTATCATATCACAGAACAGAGGAAATAATACTTAATTTTTTGTGATTTCTCTTTTTATTCACTCTTCCTGCGGTGTCACATCATATAGCCATACATCAATCTCCGGAATAACTTTTGTTCTCTGGAACTCTCCCATAACGGAAGATGCCGTTGTTACAAAGTTAGTCTCATCAACATCCATAGAATCTAACTGGAACTTACGACCTCTATCCTGAGTCATTTTCTTAGTTTCATATTCCAAAGTAGCGGAACCCATGAGATATCCGTTATCTCTGTCATAATCTCCAAGACCCTGTACCGACATTTTCGGAATTTTTACTTCTGCACCACCAGTATATTTTACCTGACCTGCATTTGCTTCCATCCAGCCGGTTACAGCTTCACGAACGGCTAACACGTCCAATGCTTTCTGAAAATTTGTTGCTGTTGCTAATGTGTTAATTGCCATCTTCTAAAATCTCCTTCCTATTCGCTCATCATACTAACGATTTTGTCCAACTCTGTTACATTGGAATCACCGTTTTTCATTGGCTTTCCGCCTTTCAGCTTTTCTTCTACGGCAGCGGCTACCGCTTCTGTAAAGGCTTTCTCTACTGCTTCAATGGATTTATTGCAGGAATCTGCATCTGTATACACCAGCACGTCTGCCAATGTTACCGGAAGTTTTTTCTCTGCAAGAGTATTTTTCGCTTCCGCCATAAGTTCTCTTCTGGTAATAGCGGCTTCTCTGTCAGATAATTCCTTTTCATGCTTTTTATTGAGGTATTCCTGTTTTTCATTCTTTGTCATCTTGGCAAGTTTCTCTGCTTCTGATAACCGGTCATCCATTAAAGCATCATACTTTTCTTTCTGATTCTTAAGTGCTGTTGTAATTGACTGCTGCACTCTCCGGTCAAATTCTGACTGGAAATCTCCTGTTTTCAAGAAATCATCAAAGGTCTTTGGTGGTTCACCCTTTGAACCTTCACCTGTGCCATCTCCGTCTCCTGCTCCATCCCCGGAACCGTCACCATCTCCAGTGCCGTCACCGTCTCCGGTTGCAAAAAACTGTAATTTCAGTGGCATTCTCAATGCCTTTACTTCTTTATTCTTCATATTTTCTCCTTCCTGCCCCGAGCCGGTCTTTTCCCCAGTCCGTTGCATACCACATTGTTCTACCGTTCTTTAATGCCTGCGGAAAAAAGGCATTAAAATAACACCCAGAATACCATCTGCGTGCTTATCACTATTTAACCCATAGCTGGGAGATATAAGGAATCACCGCCCTTCTATGCTTCTTTTCCTGTTACTTTTACTTCTTTGGCAACACCTCCTTTTATCAATTCCTTGCCACGTTTTGCGGTCATTTCCGTTTCTGTACTCTCTTCTACAATTTTCTTTGTGTACTTATCCACATACCGCTTTGTTACTTTAATTTTCATGTTTTCACCTCCTAGAAATTGGTATAAAAATACCACCAGTCTAAAGGCCAGTGGTATCTATAATTATTCATTTTATAATATTTACTACTTCTGATAACTAATTGGTCTGATAATATATATCATCCCGTATGGATTCCAACATATGAGTTTTTGATGTTCCCTCCTGGTGTTTATCCATCCAATATACGGATTCATCTTCTATATAATCCATAAAATCAATTTTAGTATCTACATCAATTTCAAAAACTCCATTTTCCCCACTATTCAATACTTGCTGGACAAGTTCATTATCAGGATACATTTCTTTAAGAAATTCGATTTGTTCATTTGTAAGTTTAAATTTTCGCATTCTCTATTCTCCTTATGTAATCTACATCTGTCGGATTACATTGAATCAATAAACCACTATCTGGATTTATTGTAACTGTTCCACCTTTTCCAATATATTTTTGGCTTTTATCACCATTAACTGATGTTCTCACAGGCATCACTTTTAATGGTTTCTCCAATGCATCTTTTATTCCTTCAATAGTAGCTCCAGAACGTGGTTTTCCTGTTTTGGGGTCTTTCATGGTTCCAATCACTCTCTCCATGAAATGTTTACTCTGTCCCTTTACTTCTATTCCCTCAGAAGTCTTTATTCCAATAACATTTTTTTCAATATCACCATATATCTTTTGATAATTAGTAAATCCGGATAGTGGTGATATCATTCCATTCTTCACGGAGCGAGTATACGTTCTAAACAGTTCCCAATTTTCAGTATTATTATACTTCATTTTTTGGAATTTTTCCAGCGTTTCCGGCACTTCTTCGCCAAGAATCTCCTGATATTTTTTATACTGAATCCTATCTGATGTTATATTTCGGATTCTCTTTTCTTCCAGCTTAGCATCCTGGTTCCCTTCCACATATTTCTGGTACCATTGAGCATAACTCATGGTTAACGGTACATCTATCTTCTTATGCGTCTTAGGATCTAATGCTTTGAACTAGAGTATATATCAACTGTCATTGTAATAACTTTACAATATGTGCAATAACACGCAATAAATATAGCAGTATACATTATTATATTGTAAACTTTTTTCATTACACATATACTCCTTTCGTTCGTTAAAAAGTATCTCCCTTTTCGGAATTGTGTGTCTGAATGAAAAGCGTGTATAATTCTATATTTTGGATGTATAAATCTACATCCTAGCAATTCCAAAAGCGGTTCGGTTTATTGTTGCTCCAAATCAATATAAAATTTTTCCTAAAGGACATAGCATGGTTTATTTTTGCTATGTCCTTTCTTTCGACAATCTGATATATTTGGTATATAAATTTAGAAAAAAATTTTTTGAAAAAGGTGTAAGATTATGGTTCAGAAGTTGTCTATATAGGTGTAAGGGAAAAAATCAGAAAGGAGGATTGAGTATGAACGACAAGGACATTATTCAGTTGTATTTAAATAGAGACCAGCGTGCATTATCTGCAACTGCAAAGAAGTATGGGAAATACTGCACTTCTATTGCAAAAAATATCCTAGGTAATAATGAAGATGCAGAAGAATGCGTCAATGATACATATTTAAGTACATGGAACTCTATACCGCCAACTATACCAACAATTCTATCTGCGTTCCTTGGGAAAATCACAAGAAATTTAGCTTTTAACAAATACAAACATAATCATGTGATGAAACGTGGAAACGGAGAAATAGCAGTCGTTCTTGACGAACTTGCAGAGTGTGTATCTGGCGTAGATGATGTAGAGCAAGAAATTGACAGACGAGAACTTGTCGCAACAATCAATTCTTTTCTGGAAACCTTGCCACCAAAAAAGAGAAACATATTCATCTGTAGATATTGGTATTCTGACAGCGTTTCATCAATTGCAAGGCGGTATGAAATGACTGAAAGTAATGTATCGGTTACATTAAACCGATTACGTTCTAAACTTAAAGAATACTTATCGGAAAGGGGTTATGTATTATGAAAAAAGAAGATTTGTTTGATACTCTTGGTGACATTAACAATCAATATATTAAGGAGGCTCATATGAACAACAAGCGAAAAAATAATTTTGCATGGGTTAAGTGGGGAACAATCGCAGCATGCTTTGCCTTATTGGTTTTATGTATTCCTATGGTAACACGCTTATCACCAGTAGAGGATACCAACACACCAACAGTTGAGTCATTACCAATCGAAAACAATAATAAAGTTGAGGATTTACAGAACAACAAAGAAGAATCTGTAAACATTCAAGAAAGTAAAAGTACAGAAATCGAAGATACTTCAGAAACTATTATAGAAGATGTTCCTGCAGACAATAAGGGAGAATATAACGAAGAAGTAAATAGCAGTGACTTAACCAAAGATACCTCAGAGTTTTTTGGTGGTTCCTATACAGATGCTAATGGAAAATTTGTAATCGTTCTTACAGAAGATACACCAGCTAATAGAACAGCTATTTGTAAGGAACTTGGCAGAAGTGAAAGCAATACTACTTTCGTAAAAGGTACTTACACATTGGCATATCTCACAGAGTTACAGGAAAAGATAACAAATGCAATGGTAAATAAGGAAATCCCATTTGTTGTAACGTCTGGCGTATATGAGAGCACAAACAACATCATTATTAGAGTAACAACAAATGATGAAGCAGAATTGGCAAAAGTATATGCTCTTGATACCATTGGCGGTGCAATCAAAGTAGAGTTCAGTGCTGGTGCAGTAGTTGAAGAATTATTACTTCCACTTCCTAAAGCTGAATAATCATTAAAAACTGAATAAAAATTTTCAAAGGCTACCCAGTCAAAAAGATTGGATAGCCTTTCTTTATGCTTTCAACCAGAACTCAAATTTAGTCTGGGAGGATAGCTGGGTGCAGTATGGTTTAGTAACCCAGCAAATCGCTCAAATCGCCAAAATAGTTAGCGAAAGTATAAATATTCATCAAATTCTCTGATAATAGCATCAGACACACTTTTCAGAAAAGGGAGAAAAGTATTATAAACAATATACTTATAATTATCCATATGCATAATAACATAATGCATGCACTAATTATTGTACACATTGTATATTGTAATAATAAAAAAACCGCCCTACTCTTTCAAGCAAGGCGGTATGCTTCCGAATAATACGAAAGCCCTAAGCAAGCATATTGTATCATTCGGAGCAGCCAAATGCAAGCGGAACACCGTTTCCAAGCTGGCTGTTATTTTTATACCCATTTTTAAGGAGATGATACTATGGCAACTAAGTACACTCGTCAAAAGGACGGACGATTTCAAGCAAAGGTGTGGACTGGTACCTATACTAAAACTGGTGCCAAAAAATATATTTCTATCTACTCCACCAAGTCCAGTAAAGACCTCGAAAGAAAAGTAAATCTATTCAAGCAGGAATTGGATGCCGAAATGTCTGCTATTAGTACTGACATGACGTTTTATGACTATGCTTTATCATGGTTGAATACTTATAAAAAAGTCAGAGAACGCGGAACACAGATTATGTATGAGAATATAATAAATACACATCTATTCACTTTATCATGCGTACACTTATCGGACATTCGCCGAACACATTTACAGCTTGTTATAAATAATAATATTGAAAAGGCTCGCACCTGCCAGCAGATATATGTAACATTCAAACAGATTATTAAATCTGCCATATCTGACAAACTGCTTCCGGTTACTGCTCTGGATAATATATGTGGAAATATAGAGTTACCAAAATATGTGGCAAAAGAAAAAAGGGGATTGACTGATATAGAAAAAGATGCATTAAAAAAAGCTGATTTTTCACCAAGAGAAAAGGCTTTTGTATATATTGCATACGGCTGCGGATTACGAAGAGGTGAAATTCTTGCCCTTACTATATTTGATATATCCCTAGAACGTAATGAATTGACCGTAAACAAGGCTTTAGCCTTTGATGGCAATAATCCTTACATTAAGGGTACAAAATCCGTAAATGGCAATCGTATAGTTCCAATACCACCATTTTTAAATGAATTTATTTCAGAATACATAAAGACCTTACCAGGAACCAATCTCTTCTATTCTGCCAATAATGAATATATGACTGCTTCTGCTTATAATAAGATGTGGTCTAATATTGTTTCCAAAATGAATGTTGCTGCCGGTGGGTCAAATAAGATTAAAATAATAACCGGACTGACCGCACATATCTTTCGTCATAATTACTGTGCAAACTTATGTTATCAGATGCCAAACATCAGTATTAAAAGAATTGCACAATTATTAGATGATTCTGAGAAGATGGTTTTAGAGGTTTATAATCATGTTCTGGAACAGAAAGAAAACGTGCAGGAAGTAGTAAAAAATGCAATTAATTTTTGAAGATGAAATGAAGATGAAGGGGTTCAAAAATGCCCTTGAAGATGGGGTGAAGATGAATATTTAGGCTTACTTAGCACTACTTCCGATTACTCACAAAAATGGCGGAAACACTGTATTTATCAGTATTTCCGCCATTTTTAACTACTGAGACATCGGGGATTCGAACCCCGGACAACTTGATTAAAAGTCAAGTGCTCTACCAACTGAGCTAATATCCCATGTTTTCTGAGAATGCCCAGTTCCGGAATCGAACCAGAGACACGAGGATTTTCAGTCCTCTGCTCTACCAACTGAGCTAACTGGGCAAGAGTTGCGGGAACAGGATTTGAACCTATGACCTTCGGGTTATGAGCCCGACGAGCTTCCAGACTGCTCCATCCCGCGTTATTCAATTATCTTCTAAAAAGAGGTACATACCTTCAAAACTTCATACAGATTGCTTTCCGAGTTGCTTTGGTCAAGCCCTCGACCGATTAGTAACAGTCAGCTCCACACGTTACCGTGCTTCCACCTCTGCCCTATCTACCTGATACTCTTTCAGGGGTCTTACTGTCTTATAGACAGGGACATCTCATCTTGGGGGGGGCTTCACGCTTAGATGCCTTCAGCGTTTATCCCTTCCGGACTTGGCTACCCAGCTATGGATTTGGTATCCAGCTGATGCACCAGTGGTCCGTCCAGCCCGGTCCTCTCGTACTAAGGCCAGCTCCCCTCAGATATCCTACGCCCGCGCCGGATAGGGACCGAACTGTCTCACGACGTTCTGAACCCAGCTCGCGTACCGCTTTAATGGGCGAACAGCCCAACCCTTGGGACCTGCTACAGCCCCAGGATGCGATGAGCCGACATCGAGGTGCCAAACCACTCCGTCGATGTGAACTCTTGGGAGTGATAAGCCTGTTATCCCCAGGGTAGCTTTTATCCGTTGAGCGATGGCAATCCCACTTTATGCCACCGGATCACTAAGTCCTACTTTCGTACCTGCTCCACCCGTCGGTGTCGCAGTCAAGCCTCCTTCTGCCTTTGCACTCTTTAAATGGTTTCCGACCATTCTGAGGGAACCTTTGAGCGCCTCCGATACCCTTTCGGAGGCGACCGCCCCAGTCAAACTCCCCGCCTGGCATTGTCCCACCGCTGGATCACAGCGGCTGGTTAGAAACCCAATACTGCAGGGGTGGTATCCCAACAGCGACTCTGTTAAGACTGGCGTCCTAACTTCTTCGTCTCCCACCTATCCTGTACATGCAGTACCGAATCCCAGTACCAAACTGGAGTAAAGCTCCATGGGGTCTTTCCGTCCTGGCGCGGGTAACCAGCATCTTCACTGGTACTTCAATTTCACCGGATGTATTGTCGAGACAGTGCTCAAATCATTACGCCTTTCGTGCGGGTCGGAACTTACCCGACAAGGAATTTCGCTACCTTAGGACCGTTATAGTTACGGCCGCCGTTTACTGGGGCTTAAATTCAAAGCTTCGCTTGCGCTAACCTCTCCTCTTAACCTTCCAGCACCGGGCAGGCGTCAGCCCATATACTTCACCTTTCGGTTTTGCATAGACCTGTGTTTTTGCTAAACAGTTGCTTGAGCCTATTCTCTGCGGCCTGATTTCTCAGGCACCCCTTCTCCCGAAGTTACGGGGTCATTTTGCCGAGTTCCTTAACAATACTTCTTCCGTCGGCCTTAGGATTCTCTCCTCATCCACCTGTGTCGGTTTACGGTACGGGCACATATGGCACAATAGCGGCTTTTCTCGGCAGCCGGTCCGCATGCTTCGCTACTCTGGTTCGCTCCACATCACAGCAAGGACTTTCGTGTGCGGATTTGCCAGCACACCATCCCCTCTGCTTGTACCAGTCTTTCCATTCCTGGCTCATGCTTTCCTTCTGCGTCCCCACAGTTCTGACCATATGTGGTACAGGAATCTAAACCTGTTGTCCATCGGATACGCCTCTCGGCCTCTCCTTAGGTCCCGACTTACCCAGGGCAGATCAGCTTTACCCTGGAATCCTTGGATATTCGGCCGGAAGGATTCTCACCTTCCTCTCGCTACTCATTCCGGCATTCTCTCTTCTTATCCCTCCACTGCTCCTTATCGGTACAGCTTCGTCGGTCTTAAGAATGCTCCTCTACCAATCATACTAGGTATGATTCCACAGCTTCGGTGTTGTGTTTCAGCCCCGGACATTTTCGGCGCAGGGACTCTCGACTAGTGAGCTGTTACGCACTCTTTGAATGAATGGCTGCTTCTGAGCCAACATCCTAGTTGTCTTTGAATCCCCACATCCTTTTCCACTTAACACACACTTTGGGACCTTAGCTGGTGGTCTGGGCTCTTTCCCTTTTGACTGTCCAACTTATCTCGTACAGTCTGACTCCCGTTCATCATCTTAATGGCATTCGGAGTTTGATATTCTTTGGTAAGCTTTGACGCCCCCGCGGAAATTCAGTGCTCTACCTCCACAAGACTAAAACGAGGCTAGCCCTAAAGCTATTTCGAGGAGAACCAGCTATCTCCGGGTTCGATTGGAATTTCTCCCCTATCCACACCTCATCCCCACCCTTTTCAACGGATGTGGGTTCGGTCCTCCAACGCCTTTTACGGCATCTTCAACCTGGACATGGATAGATCACCCGGTTTCGGGTCTACTCCTACTGACTATAACCGCCCTGTTAAGACTTGGTTTCCCTTCGGCTCCGGACCTTAAGTCCTTAACCTCGCCAGTAAGCGTAACTCGCCGGACCGTTCTAACAAAAAGTACGCGGTCGCACATATAAAGTGCTTCCACAGCTTGTAAACACAGGGTTTCAGGTTCTCTTTCACTCCCCCTCCCGGGGTCCTTTTCACCTTTCCTTCACAGTACTATGCGCTATCGGTCACTAAGTAGTATTTAGCCTTACGGGGTGGTCCCCGCTTATTCCATCAAGGTTTCTCGTGTCTCG
>VOFB01003073.1_pt1:15000-145437 | contig 145437 bp, 145 predicted proteins | sample 5384141 | NCBI WGS metagenome assembly VOFB01 (sample SAMN12384721, study PRJNA508395) | human gut metagenome | isolation source: healthy gut A | host: Homo sapiens
GATTATAGCCTATATTCCATGTTTCGGCATTATTTTTTTCTTATGGAAGTATTAATTTTTCGCCAACCTTTATATTATCGACATTTTCAATCCCATTTGCCGCACACAAATCTGCCACATGGGAAGCATCCTGATATATCTTTTTACTGATGGAAATCATGCTGTCTCCCGGCTGCACGATATAATAGCCCTGCTGCAATATAATTTCCGCCTCGGACTGGGGCTGTGTACTTGCGGATGCTGCCTGGTCAGATGTATTATCCGGTGCTGCCGTGTTATCCGGTGCTGCCGTATTATCCGGTGCTGTCGTGTTATCCGGTGCTGCCGTGTTGTCCGCAACCTGTAAGTTTTCTGCATTCTCTTTTTCCGTTGGTTCTACCTGTCCCGCAAGGTCCTCGATGACCAGCTTTGTCTGGGTTTCCGTATCCAGTGCAGGGTCTGTTCCTGATGAATCATTTTTCTGTTCCATGACACTGACCGCAGTTTCTAATTTCTTCATTTTCTCATAATTATTGAACATGCTGATGCCTACAACTATGATTGCAATGACCACCAGAAGACCACTTCCATAAACCAATGAATGAAATGCCGGCAGTTGAAAATTCTTTTTTGGTCTGTTTAAAACCAGCTCCCGGTAGTTTTTTAATGCCTCATCCCGGACTTCCTCCGGTTTCACTTCCTGCGGTGTGTCTTTCCGCGATACTATCATATACTCCTGCATCGCCTGGTTGCGTTCATAATAGATATAATAGCCTTCTTTTTTATGAACGGCTCCATCTTCATATATGTATAACGTTTCTTCTTTTTCCAGGGAATCCGACAGCAGCAGAAGTCTATTGTTTCCACCAAAGAAATTTTTCAGTATCCGTTCCAGTTCCGGTGTCAGGCAGGGTGCTGTCCCCTTCTCATCATAAAACCAGCCCAGCAGTGTGCTTCCGTCAAAATAGCGTTTAATTAAGGAGCATATTCCTGTCCGGATTTTCTCCTGAAAGACCGGAGCTGTCCCACAATATGCAATTTCCGGCAATTCAAATGCCCCATTTACATAGATATTCGTGTTTTTGCCATGGGTTTCGGTTCTGCCCACCAGAATGCATACCCTCCGTTCATTCATTCCGAGAAATGCCGGATGCAGATAGGTGTATACATAATCTTCTATGAAAATGTGTTTTTCACCCTCTGGCGTCCCTATCTGGCGGAAATTTCGTGGAAACGTTGCCGTATCCTCCGCCTTCTCGTTCGTTCTTCTATTTTCTGTCACTATATTTCCTGTTGCGGTATTTTCTGCCGGCGCATTTCCTGTTGCTGAATTTTCTATTTCCTTCCGTTGTATAATCTCTATCACGTCTGCCGCCCCTTTCCTCTTGTCTTGGGACAACCATAACACAGAGGCGGCGGATTTTTTGCCATATCATGGATGGCGAAAAATGAAGTTTTTGACAGGTTTTTACGAAAAAAGCTGCCACTTTTTCAGTGACAGCTTTCCTTTTTGTCCTTTTTAGTTTTCTTTTACAAAGGCTTTTACCTTTTTGTAGATACTTTCTGCATCCAGTCCGTATTTTGCAATCAGTTCCGGTGCCGGGCCTGACTCACCAAAGGTATCATTTACGCCAATACGGAGTACTTTGGCCGGTGCTTTCTCGCAAAGGACTTCACATACAGCACTTCCAAGTCCACCGATGATGGAATGTTCTTCTACGGTTACGACTTTGCCTGTCTTAGCGGCTGATGCAGCAACTAATTCTGCATCGATTGGCTTAATGGTATGGATGTTGATAATCTCTGCATCAATGCCATCTGCTGCCAACATTTTCTCTGCTGCTAATGTCTCGCTTACTTCCAGTCCGGTTGCAAAGATGGTAACATCTTTTCCTTCTTTTAAGACGATTCCTTTTCCGATTTCGAATTTGTAATCTTCGTTATCGTTAAATACAGGAATTGCAAGTCTGCCAAATCGGAGGTAAACCGGTCCTACATGTTCATATGCCGCTTTTACTGCAGCTTTTGCTTCAATATCATCACTCGGATTGATCACTACCATTCCAGGAATTTCACGCATCAGTGCAAGGTCTTCTAAGCACTGGTGGGTTGCACCGTCTTCTCCTACAGAGATTCCTGCATGGGTTGCACCGATTTTTACATTCAGGTGTGGATATCCGATTGCGTTACGCACCTGCTCATAAGCACGTCCTGCTGCAAACATTGCAAAGGAGCTCATGAATGGAACTTTACCGCAGGTAGAAAGTCCTGCTGCGATTCCAGCCATATTTGCTTCTGCAATTCCACAGTCCAAGAAACGTTCCGGAAATGCTTTCTTGAAGATTTCCGTCTTGGTTGCACCTGCCAAATCGGCATCTAATACTACAAGGTCTGTGTGTTCCCTGCCCAGTTCTACTAAAGCATTACCGTAGCTTTCTCTTGTTGCAATCTTCTTTACTTCTGACATAATGCTTCACCTGCTTTCTTCAATTCTTCCATTGCCTGTTCGTACTGCTCGTCATTTGGAGCTTTTCCATGCCAGCCCACCTGATTTTCCATAAAGGAAACTCCTTTTCCTTTGGTGGTCTTTGCGATGATTGCAACCGGCATGCCTTTTACTTTCTTTGCTTCTGCAAAGGCATTACGGATTTCTTCCATATCATTTCCATTGATATTGATTACATGGAAATTGAATGCTTCAAATTTCTTATCAATCGGATATGGAGAACATACTTCTTCTACCGTTCCATCTATCTGAAGGTTATTGTTATCTACGATTACGGTCAGGTTGTCTAAGTGATGTGCGCCTGCCCACATAGCAGCTTCCCAGATTTGTCCTTCCTGAATCTCACCATCACCACACATTGCATATACCTGGTAATCCTTATCATCCATCTTACCAGCCTGTGCCATTCCTACTGCGCAGGACAATCCCTGTCCTAAGGAACCTGCAGACATATCAACACCCGGAATATGTTTCATATCCGGATGTCCCTGTAAATAAGAACCTGTATGACGCAGTGTCACAAGATCTTCTACCGGAAAATATCCTTTGTGTGCCAGTACAGAATATAATGCCGGAGCTACATGTCCTTTCGACAGCACAAATCTATCGCGGTCTGCCATCTTCGGATTCTTCGGATCCACATTCATCTCTTCAAAATACAGATATGTCATAATATCTGCTGCGGAAAGCGATCCGCCTGGATGTCCGGATTTTGCACTGTGCAATGCCGTAACAATACTTTGTCTTACTTCATTTGCCTTTTTTTCCAACTCTGCATTCGTCATTTTACTTAACCTTTCTCATGAATAAGCTTGTTTGTATCCATTACAACTCCACACGTCCCTCTAACGCGCGAAGTAATGTTACCTCGTCAATGTATTCCAAATCCCCTCCCACAGGGACGCCGCTGGCAATTCTTGAGACCTTGATTCCGGTCGGTTTCACCAGCTTGCTGATATACATTGCTGTTGTCTCTCCCTCTAAACTTGAATTGGTGGCAATAATGACTTCTCTTACATCACCCTCCAGCCGATGTATCAGCTCCTTGAGCTTAATGTCATTTGGTCCGATTCCAAGCATCGGAGATATTGCCCCATGAAGTACATGATATACTCCTTCATATTTTCCAGTTTTCTCATAAGCTGCCAGATCCCTGGTGTCCTCTACTACCATGATTACGCTGTGATCCCGCTGGGGATTTTTGCATATCGGGCAGAGCTCATCATCGGTCAGGGTCAGGCACTCTTTGCAGTAGTGTATATTCTGTCTTGCATCTAATATGGAACGACTTAATTTTTCCACATTTTCTTCCGGCATATTCAAAATATGAAATGCCAGTCTCTGCGCCGACTTTGGTCCAATTCCCGGCAAGCCGGAAAGTTGTTCTATCAGACGGCTTATCTGGCTGCTGTAATAGTCCATTCTGTTTCCTCTTCTCCTTCAGCTGATTAGAATGGGAATCCACCGCCAAGTCCACCCATGCCGCCGGTAATCTTGGACATGGACTGCTGGGAATATTCTTCTATCTGGCGCAGTGCCTCATTGGTTGCTGCCATAATCATGTCTTCTAACATTTCTACATCATCCGGGTCAACTGCTTCCGGATCAATCTTTACTTTAGTTACTTCTTTCTTACCGGAGACTGTAACTTCTACTGCACCGCCACCTGCTGCGGCTGTTACTTCTTTCTCCTCTAACTCCTTGGATGCCTCTTCCATCTGGCGCTGCATCTTCTGTGCCTGTTTCATAAGGTTTCCCATATTTCCCGGCATTCCACCTGGAAATCCTCCGCCTCTTTTTGCCATGTTTCCATTTCCTCCTGTATTTTATTCATCTTCAATGGTTATATCCATATTGATTATCTGTGACAAATCCACATAGGATTCTTCAAACGGACGATTCGACTGATTCTGCTGAATCTGAATCTCCACTTCTTTTTCTATATAATCAGAAATCACCTGTCGGATTTCATTTCTGTGGTCTTCCTCTTCCACGTAGCCTGCTGCAACCGGGTCATCCAATACAATCATCAGACGGTCATCTCCGCCAAGACTTAAATGTGCTGACTTAAGATAGGTGCGCACCACGCCGCTCATCTTCGGCAGAATGGAATTCCAGTTCTTTACAATCTGTTCCACATCTTCCGGGATTGCTTTTGGCATTGGCGGACGGCTGACCGGTGCTGCTGCCTCGGCCGGCTGTGTCGCGGTATTCACCGGTGCTGCCGTGGGAATTCCCTGCTCCATCTTCTTTTCTAACTTTGCTAACCGGTCTGTAATGGAATCCATGTTGGTCTCCATTGCAGGTTTACATAATTTAATTATTGCAATTTCAATTAAGATTCGTTTCTGGGAAGAATATTTTACCTGATTGGACAGCTCGGAGAAAATCCGGATATACCGCATCAGTACATCTGCTTCTACCAACCGGGCTTCTTCTTTTAAAAGTGTCATGTTCTCAGAAGACATATCTAAGACTTCTTCCATATCGTCTGAGCCTTTTAACAAAAGCAGGTTTCTTAAATACCAGGTAAAGTCATTGACAAACTGTCCTAAATCTCTTCCCTCGATGACCAGCTCTTCTAACTGCGAAATGGCTCCTGCCACATCTTCTGCCAGTACTTTCCGCAGTAATTTAGAAAAGACTTCCGTATCTACTGCACCCAGCACCTCTAACACATGGTCATAGGTCAGCTTCTGTCCCAGATAAAAGGCGATGCACTGGTCTAAAAGGCTTAAGGCATCCCGCATGGATCCGTCTGCCGCTTTGGCAATATAGCGGATTGCCCGTTCTTCCACTTCCACATTTTCCTTTTCCATCAGTTCCATCAGGCGGTCTGATATGGTCTCAATGGAAATTCTCCGGAAATCATACCGCTGACATCTCGAAAGAATCGTAATCGGTATCTTATGGGCTTCCGTAGTTGCCAGTATAAAAATGACATAGGAAGGCGGCTCTTCCAGGGTCTTCAACAAAGCGTTAAAGGCTCCGATGGAGAGCATGTGCACCTCGTCTATGATATAAACTTTGTATTTTCCTTCTGTCGGGCGGTATGCTACCTCTTCCCGGATTTCACGGATATTATCTACACCGTTATTGGATGCCGCATCAATTTCGATAACATTCATGGAACTTCCTGCCGCAATTGCTTTACAGCTTGCACATTCTCCACAAGGGCTTCCATCTACGGGATGTTCGCAGTTGACTGCCTTGGCAAATATTTTTGCGATGGTTGTCTTACCGGTTCCTCTCGTTCCACAGAACAGATATGCATGGCCGATACGGTCTGCCTTTATCTGGTTCTTTAAGGTTGTTACTATATGCTCCTGTCCTTTGACATCCGCGAATTCCTGTGGGCGGAACTTACGGTAAAGTGCCATGTATGACATCTATTCCATCCTCGCTTCTCTTAATCTCCAAAGCTGATTCCAATGGTCTTTGCTTCTTTAATCATCTGACAATCCGGGTCAACAGTCTTTAACTTGCCAGCCACATCCTTCAGTGGAACACGCTTTGTCTTATCATTAACCATCGCAATCATGTATCCGTAATCTTCATCAATGATTGCCCGGGCTGCTGCTGCACCAAGTCGTGTACAGAGTGCACGGTCATATGGGCATGGGCTTCCGCCGCGCTGGGTATGGCCCGGTACGGTTACACGTACTTCGGTGCCACTGCGTTTCTCAATCTGGTCTGCAATCTCATAGGATACAGACGGATATTTATAATTCTTTAGCTTCTCTTTGTATTCTTTCTTGGAAAGTGCTGCATCTTCCTTGGAAATAGCACCCTCTGCTACCGCAAGAATGGTAAAGCCTTTTCCATCCCTGGTTCTCTTATCTATTGCTTTGATGACTTTATCAATATCATATGGGATTTCCGGCAGTAATATGATATCTGCTCCACTGGCAACACCTGCGTACAGGGTCAGCCAGCCCACTTTATGTCCCATGACTTCTACGATAAAGACACGATTATGGGATGCTGCTGTTGTGTGTATACAATCAATGGCTGCACACGCCACGTTGATTGCACTGTAAAAGCCAAAGGTAATATCTGTTCCATAGATATCATTGTCGATGGTCTTCGGCAGATGGATGACATTTAATCCCTCTTCCCGAAGGAGATTGGCAGTCTTCTGTGTTCCGTTTCCGCCAAGGATTACCAGACAATCCAGTTTCAGTTTATGATAGGTCTGCTTCATTGCTTCCACCTTATCCAGCCCGTTCTCATCCGGCACACGCATCAGTTTAAATGGCTGTCTGGAAGAACCTAAGATGGTTCCGCCCTTGGTAAGGATTCCCGAAAAATCCTTTGATGTAAGCAGGCGGTAATCGCCATAAATCAATCCCTTGTAACCATTATAAAAACCGTAGATTTCCAACTCATCCACATTATGACTTAATCCTTTTACCACGCCGCGCATTGCTGCATTTAATGCCTGACAGTCTCCGCCGCTGGTCAACATACCTATTCTTTTCATTTGCTGCATCCCTTTCTTTGCTTATTGTTGTGCATACGCCCACACATCCAAAATATATTATAATATATTTTTTTTTAGGGTACAAGCTATAATGCCTGCTTAAGCAATTTATTTACAGGCAATTACTTTTAAGATATAATCCCATACTCTCTTTGTGGAAGAAATGCTTAATTTCTCCTCTGTGGTATGAATGGCAATCATATCCGGTCCGATGGAGACAGCATCCAGTCCGTCAATCTTACCTGCTAAAATGCCACACTCAAGTCCGGCATGAATTGCTTCTACGGTCGGCTCTTTTCCATACATTTCCTTGAAAATGCGGACCATATCATCCCGGAGTACAGAATCCCTGCGGTATTCCCACGCAGGATAATTACCGGTATTGATGACTCTTCCGCCAAACTCTTCTACCAGCGCAGCAATACGTTTCAAAAGATATTCTTTTGCGGTTCCCACTGCACTTCTTACGGCATACTGCAGAGTCAGCTTGTCTTTTTCCAGAGTCAGAACGCCAAGGTTTAAAGAAGTCTCTACCAGTCCCTTGATGTCATCACTCATGCGAAGAATTCCATTTGGAAGCAGGTTGATTAAAAGCACTGTTTTTCTTGCCGCAGCTTCTGTTAATACTTCCTTCTCACAGTTTTCTTCTACTGCTACGGATATCTGGATATCCGGATCACTGGTGGAAAATTCATGGGTGATTTTCTCTGCAATTTCTTCTATTTTATGGACAAGCTGTGTGGCATCTTCCTGTACCATAAGCTCTGCTGCACTTTCTCTTGGAATGGCATTCTGCTTATTTCCGCCGGATAATGCTGCTATCTGATAATGATATTCATCTTTTAATTCTAAAAGAATTCTTCCCAATAAAATGTTGGAGTTGGCTCTTCCTTTGTCAATTTCCACGCCGGAATGTCCGCCCTTTAAGCCTGCCACATGAATAGAAACAAGATTTCCTGCGCTCTTTTCCCATTCCGCCGGAAGTTCACATACGGTGCTGCATCCACCGGCACAGCTTACCAGCATGATTCCTTCATTTTCAGAATCCAGATTCAGAAGCTTCTTTGCTTTCAAGTGGGAAACATCCAGTGCTATGGCACCTTCCATACCAACTTCTTCCGACACGGTACAGATAAATTCGATACGCGGATGCGCAATACTGTCAGAGTCCAAGATTGCCAGTGCATATGCAACTGCAATTCCATCGTCGCCGCCAAGGGTTGTTCCCTTTGCACTGATATAATCTCCGTTTACTTCCAGTGTCAGTCCGTCATTTTCAAAATCGATGGTGCTGCCCGGTTCTTTCTCGCACACCATGTCCATATGTCCCTGAATCATCAGTGGTGCAACGTCTTCATAGCCCGGTGCTGCCTCTTTGATGATAATGACATTTTTTACTTCATCCTGATAATATTCTAAGTTCCGTTCCTTTGCGAAGTTTACCAGATAATTGCTGATTTTCTCCTCTTTATAGGATGGACGGGGAATATTGCTGATTTCTTCAAAATAATGAAATACCTCTTTTGGTTCTAAGCCTGCTAATACGCTCATTATGATTCCTTCTTTCTTAATTTATTCTCATATACGATAAAATGGTTGTTATGCAGAATCTTGATATACTGGGACAGTCTCTCGTAAAGAGGTTCTGCCTTGTCACCGAATCTTTCTTTTACCAGTGCACCAATCTCATAGATGGTTTTCTTTCCATCCATCTGCTCCCACACAAAGCTGCCGAATTCATCCAGCTCGATATAGCTGTATTTCGGTTTCTTAAATAACACCTGTGCGATTTTGTTAAACACACCTTTGTTATGCATTTTTATTTCTATTTTGCCATCTTTGTTCTTATTACATTCAAATAATGTATTCGGACGTGGGATATAATCTAAATAATTGTCTTTTTTCTTTGCCATATTGCCTCCTGTTATCTTCGCTAGCAGTATAAAACATCTGCCGCCTTTTCGCAAGACGGCAGATGTAAGAACTACTTTATTCTGTTTTTAATTTTCTTTTTTCTTCTTTCCACGGATGAAAAGGATTAAAGTTACGGCAAGTAATGCAAAGAATACCAGTCCGCCAATGTTTCCTAAGCTGAAACCGAATATTGCAGATAAGTTAAATGCATCTGCAAAGGTCTCTCCCTTGAATGGAATAACTGCACAGACTGCAAGGAGAATTCCTACCAGTCCCTCTCCGGCAATCAGACCGGATGAGTAAAGCACTCCATTTTCCACTTTGCGTTTCTTCTCTTCCTCAGATTCACCCTTCTTCTTATCAAAGTATAAGCGGATTAATCCACCAACAATCATCGGTGTGCTTAAGTAAATCGGAAGGTAAAGACCTACTGCAAATGGCAATACCGGAATTCCAAGGATTTCTACTACTACTGCAATACCAACGCCTGCAAATACCAGTACCCAAGGAAGGTTTCCGCCCATAACTCCTTCTACTACCATCTTCATCAAGGTTGCCTGCGGTGCAGGAATTGCTGAGGAACCGTAGCTCCATGCTGCATTTAACAGATATAATACTCCACCGATTGCAATAGCAGATGCTGCTACACCGATGATTTCACCAACCTGCTGTTTCCAAGGTGTTGCTCCTACCAGATAACCGGTCTTTAAATCCTGTGATGTATCTCCGGCGATTGCTGCGATGATACAGATGACAGAACCGATTGCAATAGAAGCTACCATTCCAGTCATTCCGATGGTTCCGGTTGCTTTTAAAATCATCGTTGTGATAAGCAGTGTTGCAATTGCCATTCCGGATACCGGGTTATTGGAACTTCCTACAATACCAACCATTCTGGATGATACGGTTGCAAAGAAGAATCCGAAGATTACGATAATAATTGCTCCAAGAAGGCTTACCGGAACTGCCGGAACCAGCCACATAATAATAGCCATGATTCCAATCGTAAGAATTACGATATTCATTGGAATATCTTTATTGAGGCGGCTGTTGTCACCATTTCCTTTGCTTCCGTAGCTCTTTAATGCCTGACGGAAGGTCTTTGCGATAAGTGGCAGATTCTTTACCAGGCTGATGATTCCGCCTGCTGCAACTGCTCCTGCTCCAATGTAACGGATATAGTTTGACCAGATTCCTGATGCGCCAAGTTCAGATACCGGAACGCTTGCCGGGAAAATGGTAAGGTCTGCACCAAAGAGTGCGATTAACGGCATCAGTACGAACCAGCCGATTACTCCACCCGCAAAAATGTAGGAAGATACTCTGGCTCCACAGATATAACCAACTCCAAGAAGTGCCGGAAGTACATCCATTCCGACTCCGGAACCCTTGTAAGATTTGATTTCATAAGTCACTTCACTCGGGAATACTTTCAAACCATCTGTGATGAATTTGTATGCTGCTGCAATTCCCAGACCGGCAAATACGGTACTTGCTTTTGCTCCGCCTTCTTCTCCGGCTACCAGTACTTCTGCACAGGCTTTTCCTTCCGGATAAGGAAGCTTTCCATGCTCCTGTACGATTAATGCACTACGAAGTGGAATCATGAACATAACTCCGATGACACCACCGATTAATGCAATCAATGCGATTTCCACTAAAGATGGCATGCTTGTACCACCTTCCTCTGCCCACATAAACAGAGCCGGGAGTGTAAAGATTGCTCCTGCTGCAAGAGACTCTCCGGCAGAACCGATGGTCTGTACCATGTTATTCTCCAGAATGGAGTCCCTTCTTAAAATTACGCGGATAATTCCCATGGAAATTACCGCTGCCGGTATGGATGCCGACACTGTCATTCCTACTCTAAGTCCTAAGTATGCGTTTGCCCCACCGAAAACTACGGCAAGCAGAATACCCAGAATAATAGAGACTGGCGTAAGTTCCGGCAAAACTTTGTCTGCCGGAATATACGGCTTGAACTCTTTTTCATTATTCATTTGTCTAATCCTCCTAGTTATGGTCACTATAACCAATATAAATATTATTATACGGGCATTTTCCAAGTCTGTCAATGAAATCTGCTTGCATCCGGCAGGAAAATATTGTATGATATATGTGCTATTGTGCAAAACACTTTACCACACGAATCCAACAAAGTGTATGCACTCTTTTTTATCTGGAGATGTATCGAAGTGGTCATAACGGGGCGCACTCGAAATGCGTTAGCCCTCCGGGGCACGCGGGTTCGAATCCCGCCATCTCCGTTTCATAAAAAGTGCCGGTGGAATATTCCATCGGCACTTTTTATACACTCCGGCACCTGTGTCCGGTATTATTTTTATTCCGGCAAATCCGGTATCAGTTCTACATAAATCTGGTCAAAGTATTTCTTTAATTCTTCCCGGATTCCATTTCTGATTCTGGTGAGGGACTGCATTGTAATAATATCGTTGGGGCTGTCTATGTATATTTCCACCCAGGTTTTTCGTCCGGTCTGGATGACATCCAAAAATTCTATCGTATAGGAACAGGTCTGCATATATTGTTCTGCAATGGAACGTATCTGGTCCATCACTTCCTGCTCCGGTGCAAAGAGCACCAGCTCCCTGAGTCCATGCAATATCATTTTCACCGGTTCTACAATTAGGATTAATGCCATCACAATTGCTACTACCGGGTCTATGTACGGTGCCAGCCATTCGTACGGTGTCTTCTGCAGAAGGAACTGTCCGAAGAATGCGGCGAATACGCCAAAGCTGCTGACTACATCTAATTTCCAGTTATACATTTCTGCTTTTACTACCACAGATGCATATCGTTTACTGAAATAATGAAGCAGGAAATAGATGATAAGACAGCCGGCAAACACACCAAACTCAAAGCCTGCAAGCTGGCTGGCATTTACCATATGTCCGCCATGCAGGATGCTTTGCACACTGTCGATTAAAAGCTGGATGGTAACTACTAAAAGTACACTGTACTTGATTACCAGAAATAGAGATTCCACCTGGGAAAATCCATACGGTCTGCGTTCCGTTACCGGCCGGTATAACAGTGGCACCAGCACCAGAAACGGTCCTATCATTATTAAATCTGTCACATCAAATACGCAGTCCATCAGTATTGCATGGGAATGGCTGATATATGCCATAACTCCTTCTGCCACTACAAAGAGTACACTTCCAATAAAGGACAGGTTTATCATTCTTTTTTCCAGTTTCATTTTACTGGCTGCATTCATTTCCATAATTACCGGTAAATCTTCATTGGCTGCACGGACTTTTTTTCGTTCCAGCATCTTCTTTCCTCCCATTTCATGCTGTTCAAAAGCACATCAGGTATATTTATTCTCTTTAAAAAATCACATCAAAAATCGTCCCGCCAGACGGACTGGACTTAACTGTTATACTGCCATCATGCACTCTCACAATTTCATGAACCAGAGCAAGTCCCAGACCTACGCCCCCCAGTTCCCTGCTTCTGGATTTATCCACACGAAAGAATGGGTCAAACACGCGCTCCCGTAGTTCCTCCGGGATTCCGTTTCCTGTATCCTCTACTGACAGATAAACATGCTTTTCCTTCTGATACGCAGTAACTGTAACCTGTCCACCTGAATGATTATATTTTATTGCATTTTCAACAAGATTATATACCAGCCTGTAAATAAGAATATCACTTCCAACCATTGTTGTGTTCTTGCATTTTCCAGCAAGCTTTATATTTTTTTCCTGTGCCATAGGTTCCAAATCTGCCAGTACTTCATCAACAAGAGCATCAACTGCAATTTTCTCATCTCTCCCCACAGTCTGAAGTTCGCTCATGTCAAGAAGTGTCTTTACCATCCTGCTGAGTCTGTCATTCTGTTCCGTAACCATCTTTATCGTCTGTATAGTATCCGTATCATTGCCCGGATGTCTGGTGGAATTATACAAATCAAGCTGTACCTGCATTAAAGACAGCGGGGTCCGAAGCTCATGTGCTGCATTTGCGGTAAATTGTCTTTGTATCTCAAAGGCATCCGAAAGGCGTTCCAGCATTTTGTTATATGAAGCACTAAGCTGGTTCAGTTCTTTCACCTGATTTTCTTCTATCCGTGAATCTGCCAGATTCTGTGCCTGCACTTCTTCGATTTTATCCGAAAACTCTCTAATCGGCCTGAGGGCACGTCCACTTATAAAATATGTAGCCACTCCACCAAGAAGTGCCAATAAAGTTGAAATTATCAGGCTGCTTTTTTTGTAATCCGTCTTATTGTTGTATACCTGGACCGAAAAATCATTTGCAAATTCATCCCACTTATCTTCCGGAATACTGATATATATTTCGTCTGATTCATTTTCATTCCCATCTCCCTGTGCATCAACAGCCTCCTGCAGGGAATCCATATAATACACACCGTTTTTATAGACCAGCATAGTCAGGCATCCACATATAACCGCAATATATAATGTAATGATACAGGTAAGCCTCCACTGCAGCGACATTCTTCTCATTTATCGGACTCCTCTCGTATTTTATACCCCTCTCCCACCTTGTTCAAAACCGGATCATATCCAAGCACGGACTTTAGTTTTCTTCTGAGTGACGACATATGCACTCTGATGGAGCCGCTAAAGCTATCCACGGATGCATCCCAGACATGCTCTATCAGTTCCTCCTGGCTGACCGGTCTGCCAAGATTAAGAAGAAGATATTCCAGAATACCATTTTCTTTTCTTGTCAGGGGAACCATTTTCCCTTTTGCATATGCCTCGCGTCTTATCGTATTGAACTTAATTTCACCGCTTTCCAGGCATATATCCTTCTGCACAAATTTTCTTCTTGTCAGGCTTCTGATACGTGCCTCAAGCTCCTGCAAATGAAACGGTTTTTCCATATAATCGTTTGCACCTGCATCCAGTCCCTCAACCTTATCGGCAATCTGTCCTCTTGCAGATAATATCAGGACCTTCGTCTCCTCATTTTTCTGTCTAAGTTCCCTTAAAATGTCCATTCCATCCATACCCGGCAGATTCAGATCCAGAACAATCAAATCATAATCCTCCGCCAGAATGCATTCCAGTGCCTCTTCCCCGTCATAGCAGGTATCCACCTCGTAGCCCGCATCATACAGACTTTTTGCAATTGTATCACACAATTCTTTTTCATCTTCAACAATCAATAATCTCAAAATTCATTCACCCGCTTCTTAACAAAAATTTTACAACAGCTATTGTATAATACTAACATCAGCTGGTCAATAAATTCAACAATTGAAAGGAGCAACGATATCTTGAAGTACCAAAAAATATCTCAAATTGCCTTGCTTATCACCGGTATCACTATGGTCAGCTATGGTGCAATCAGAGGTGAAGCGGCTGCCGTACTTGGCAAAGCAATAAAATTATGTCTGGAGTGTGTCGGAATTGGATAAGAATAAAAAAATAATATCAAAAAGAGCTGCCGGAATACGTGGATGGATACAGGCAGCGGCCACACTGCTTACCAATATTCATATTCCCAATTTCTTTAAGGGTAAAATATATCAGGGCAAGGCGAAAACGGTATGTGTACCCGGATTAAACTGTTATTCCTGTCCCGCTGCATCCGGAGCCTGCCCCATCGGAGCCTTTCAGGCAGTTGTCGGTTCATCGCGATTTAAATTTTCATACTACATAACAGGATTTTTTATTTTACTCGGTGTGACACTTGGGCGATTTATATGTGGTTTTTTGTGTCCGTTTGGATGGTTTCAGGATTTAATCCATAAAATTCCCGGAAAAAAATTTTCTACAGCCCGGCTGAAGCCACTAAGATACCTGAAATATCTTATCCTTATTGTTTTCGTTATACTTCTGCCAATGTTTGTAACGAACTCCATTGGAATGGGAGATCCGTTCTTCTGCAAATATATTTGTCCTCAGGGCGTTCTGGAAGGGGCTATACCTCTTTCACTGGGAAATGCTGCCATACGATCTGCACTGGGAAAGCTTTTTTCTTTTAAATGCCTTATTTTAATTACAGTTGTTGTGTTAAGTATTTTGTTTTACAGACCCTTCTGCAAATGGATTTGTCCTCTCGGGGCAATCTACTCACTGTTTAACAAGGTCAGCTTTCTTAAAATTAAGGTTGAAAACAGTAAATGTGTCGGATGCGGTCAATGTTCCAATGCCTGTAAAATGGATGTTGATGTGCTTAAGACCCCGGATCATCCGGAATGCATACGATGCGGAGCATGTATAAAAGCCTGTCCTAAAGATGCCATCCACTATCAGTTTATGGGCATGCCATGTGAAAAAAGGGCATCCGCAGCCCACAATATTCAAAAAAAGTAACTATTAATCTTATTACCAATTATTCAAAGGAGAACTTATTCATGAAAACAAAAAGAACCGTTATTTCTATTTTTACCCTCTGTACAGCATTATTGTTTACAGCCTGCAGTGGAAAAGGAACTTCAAACACAGATGCTTCCCGCGATACCCAGATCGAAGCCGGCTCTGAAGCTTCCGGCAGCTCCAACACTACGCTGGATGATTTATATCAGCAGGAGAATCAGCTTTTTGCCGAGCATGAAGATGCATGGAACAAAGTATTTGGCATGATGAATAAAAGCACTGCTGATCCAAGTGGAAATTACGCCGACTATCTGGCTGCCACCGTCGAATCAAATAAAGACTCATTTACAGACGATGAATTAAAAACTCTTACAGATGATATTGAAACAATTCGAAAAATCGAGGAACAGATAGCAGCAATCGAAAAGGACAATACAGCATCTGACGATGCCTCCCAGAAGGATAATTCTGACGATACCTCTCCTTTCAGGAATTTCTCCGGTCAGGATTATGATGGTAATTCTGTCGACGAAAGCTTGTTTTCCGGAAATGCAGTAACTGTCGTTAATTTCTGGTTTACCGGCTGTAAGCCTTGTGTTGCCGAGCTATCTAAGCTTAATGAATTAAATGATACCATCAAATCCATGGGGGGGGAAGTAGTTGGAATCAATACAGAAACCTTTGACGGAAACGAGGATGCCATCAAAGAAGCTGCAGCTGTTCTGGAAAGCCAGGGGGCAGCATACCGCAATCTTTCTATTGATTCATCTTCAGATGCAGGTAAATATGCCTCCAATATCATGGCATTTCCTACCACAATACTCGTCGACAGAAATGGTAACATCGTGGGTGATCCGATGCTCGGCGGAATCGATAATCAGGACAACTATGATACCCTGATGAAACAGATTCAATCTGTAATTGATGCTGACGGTGCCAATAAATAAAACGTCGCTGTGGCTGCAGTTCCATTACAGCCATTCTGGTTATATGATATCCGCCGCTTCATCGTCCTTTTTCGAACGATGAGGCGGCGGTTTTTTGCAAATTACATCTATCTGACTTTTACTCCAGCTCCACATAAGTTGTAAAATATTTACTTCTTTAAATATTTTTCTTTAATGTTCCGAGATATTCTCCATTACAATAAACAAAGGGACCTGCTTCACCCTCTTCTCCAAAATATTCCGGTCTTAGCGACATAATATCGAGCAATTCATCCATATTATGCACCTTTGTTGCCTGATACGGCTGTTCAAAAGCGATTTTTTCTATAAACAAATAATAGTCACTGTACTTTATCAGAACACCGGTATGCCCCACAAAAACAACATCCGAGTATGGGTCATATATTACTATGCTAAGAAGAGAGAGCCTGTCACTATCCACTTGAAATCCATAATGTTTCCAGCTATCGGAAAATGTATTTTCCGGGTGACTGCCATCTGTTACACTTTTTTCTCCATAGAGTGTGGTAAACATATTTTTATTCTCTTTTATGCTTTCATACCTGTCCACATTATCTATTGCTTCTGTATCAAACATTAAGTAGGTACCCTCATAGCTGTCTTCTGTCGATTCTGCACGGAGCACACCATCCAGCAGAAGAAACGCTGTCATTCTGCAATCAGCATCCGAATAGTCATGGTTCTGTTCCCAGCCATCCATACATTTTCCAATATCTGCTTTCATTTTTCCGGGATCTGACCAGCTATCCTCCAGTCCGGCATTTTTTCCTGCAGTATCCGCGAAATCAGTCGTCCATTCCCGAAATGTATCTACATGGGAAGCTCCTGCTGATTCCAGTTCTTCACAAATCCCGGCAAGGGTGTTTTTTCCTCCCATATATGTTGCAGCCGGCAGCTCCTGATTCCGTGATGCTTCTGTACAGGCACACAGCAGCATGGACAGGAATACCATTGCTGCTGACAATCTCATTGTTATTTTGATTTTATTTTGCCTTTTCAACAGATAATACCTCTCCCTCAAACGGATCTACCTCAGAAATTGTTCCTGTATATTTTACCGTTACAGCATCTCCATTGCTGACATTTTCCAATCCCTCCGGTTTTTCTTCAAAAGTAAAACTATATGGCGTATCATTCTCATCTGTCACAACAAACATAAAATCCTTTATCTCATCAATGGTTCCTGTCAATTCTTTTTCTTCTGCTGTTCCTTCTTCTTTTCCCTCTTCGCTGCTACTTGTGATTGCATTATCCTGCTTCACCTCTGTCTGGCCACATCCTCCAAATAATCCGGCCCAAAATACCATTCCCATTACGATAGTGATTAATTTTTTCTTCATCATCCTATACCTCTTTCTTTTTTATCATATTTTACAGTCTTTAAAATACATCCCTGTAATGCCGCTTTGTAGAATTCCAGTCCACCATCAGTACATAGAACACTCTGCCGTATCGTCCATTTTCCACAATTCTGCCATGGTCAAGCACCCTCAGTGAGGTTCCATCTGCTTTCCGCAGATGGAAGTGTACATAATCATTGGAATGTCCTCCCCCTATCTGCTGCCAGATACTTTCTTCAACCTGCTCTCTTTCTTCTTCTTCAATCAGATTACGGAAGCTTCCTTTTGTATACTCCTGCAGTTCTGTCATATTCCTGCATCCGGTGAGACGGATCATCTCACGGTTTGCAAAAAGAATTTCATCATTTTCTTTATCTGCTTTATAAATAATAAATGCTCCCGGAAGATTTTCCGAAACATCCTTCAATGCAAATCCAAGCTGCTTTCTGATTTCAAGTCCAATTCCTTCCCGGTACTGAAGACAGCCATTTTTCCCGTCAAGCTTTACTTCATAAAGTGCTGCATCTGCACAGCGCATCAACCGTGAATAGTTTTGTCCCTGCAACGGATACTCTGCATATCCCAGGGAAATAGTATATGTCACTTTTTCACCTTCATACCAGAAAGAACGCTTCTTTTTTGTAAACTGCTCCAGCTTTTCCCTTACTTCTTCGCCGGTGCAATTATCTAAGAAAATGCAGAATTCATCTCCACCTTTCCGTCCAAGCACTGCATGTTCCGGGAACGATTTCCGCATGCTTTCTGCTAATATCTGTAATGCCTTGTCTCCGGATTCATGTCCATATATGTCATTAATAAATTTGAAATCATCAATGTCAAACTGCGCTGCCACGCAAGAAGCTTCCGGATACTTTTTCAAATACTGTCTTACCTGCTCCTCAAATCCATGCCTGTTATTGATTCTGGTCAATACATCGGTTACAGCCAGCTTTTTAAATCTATTTTTATGCTCATCCAAAGCCAGAATCATAGAGACAAGTCCCGTCAGCAGCAGAACAATCAACAGTCCGCCAGCCAGCATTCCATAAAAGTGCTCATAATTCGACCAGCCTGCCTTTGGCATGATTTCCAGTTTCCACCGACTTCCAACTGCTTCAAATTCATAAGCAACCGGATCCGTCAGAATTGCTCCTGAGCTACATACTTCTTCATATGTTGTATCCCATGGGGAAACGGTCTTTGATAACGTATAATCATAGTCAAAATCCGAAAGTGCTTTTAATGAATCAAAAAAAACATCCGGTACACGGATAATTACAATGGTAAATCCCCAGAATTCTTCTTCTCCGTTTTCATTTTTCAGGTATATCGGATTTCGTACTGCCATTCCGTATCCACCCTGCTCTAACTGAAACGGTCCCTGCATAATTTCAATATGGTTATCTCTGGCATAACGGGAAATTTCTCCCCTGTCTGCATCATTGAACAAGTCGATTTTTCCGGCTTCATTGCCCTCTTCCGGATATACCTCTGTTACTACACCATCCGGTGCAAGCTGGATACTCTGGACGGAATCCATCATCATATCCTCTGCCACCTCTGAAAATTTATTAATCCTGCCATTTTCACTGACCAGAAGCTGCTTTAAAGCTTTTGTAACTCCAACTTCCTGCATAATATCAGACTTTACCCGCTCAGAATATACCATTGCATTCAGATTCGCCATTTTTCTGCTATTGTTTTGCTGTATATTTCCTACTCCATATAATACAGCTCCCAAAGCAGTCATCCCAAGCAGTAATACCATGACTGGCAATATTATTTTTCTCTTTTGTATCCGCATTTTTCTGTCCTCACAATTACCTGAAAATCTTATTTCTCTTTTGTCATTTTCCCCTCAATCCATGTACTCTCCACTGATACCTTTTTCAGCTTTACTGAAATGCCACCACTTCGTAGCCTGCTGCCTGCGCCGCATCAATAAATCTTCCAAGAATGGCTGTATTGGTGGTAGACTCCGCATGTAAAAGATAAATTGCTCCCGGATGCATCCGGTCTTTTAATTTCTGTAACGCTTCTGACTCGCCTTGCTGGTTATTGACATCATAGTCCTTGTATGCAAAGCTCCAGAACACGCTCTTGTAGTTGCAGTTATTGACCACAGCTAAGGACCGGTCACTGAATTTACCCGCCGGGAACCGGAACAGGTGCATATCATAGCCAAAATTATCCTTAATATACTGATGGTTCTCCATGACTTCATTTTTCTGCTGCTCCAAGCTCTGGGATGGAAGGCCCTCGGACGGATGGGTCACGCTGTGATTACCAATCTCATGTCCCTCGTCAATCATCCTTTGTACCAGCTCCGGCTGTGCCTTGGCATATGGCTCTGTCACAAAAAAGGTTGCCTTTACGCCCTTTTCCTTTAAAGTATCTAAGATTTGCGGCGTACAGCCATATTCGTAGCCTTCGTCAAAGGTCAGATAAATCTTCTTTTCATCTGCTCCGATAAAATTCGCCTGATAGTCTCCGTATTTTTCCTGATAAGAAACAGCTCCAATCGGCCGGTTCTCTTCATCAAAATTCACGCCCTGCCCCCAGTTCTGACAGGTTCCATCCAAAGCTTCCACATTGGCAATCTGCTGGTTGGTAATAACTTCTCCAACGTTTTTCGTATCTTCTGTGGCGGTACTGTCTTCTGTGCTGCCGGAGGTTCCATCTGTGTCTGTATCACCTGTTGTAGTATCTCCGATGGACGTATCTGCTTCTGTATTTCCACCTGTTCCGTCACCATGGTAAGTCTTATAAGTAGCAATAATGGCATCTCCAATAGCCGCCGCATATGCTTCCTTATTATCATCAAAAAGCTGATTGTCTTTGGCATTATTCATAAATCCCATTTCAATGATACAGGATGGCATATGGGAATGGCTGTTTACATAATAGTCCTTTGAACTGCTCTTCTGGGTTCCCTTCTTCACATCACGGTCGCGCTGTACACCAACTCCGGCTAATCCCTGCTGGATATTTCCGGCAAGTCCCATGGTCTCTTCGTTGGCTCCACTGTATACCCATGTCTCTACTCCATATCCCTCTCCGGTATTCCGGTGCAGGGATACATAATAATCTGCTTCCGCTTCATTTGCTATATCACATCTCTCTGACAGTTTTAAGAAGGTATCATCACTTCGTGTCATGATGACATTCACATCTTTTTCCTGCAAATAACTCTGTACGGCAAGTGCCATGGCAAGAGTATCATCTTTCTCATAGCGGTTCTTATAGTCAGAACCATTGTCCTTTCCGCCGTGTCCCGCATCAATGCACACCGTCAGTCCCTTCTTATCCGGTTCCTTCTCCTCTTTATCTCCGGACAGCTTTTCCAGTATACTGATGGTATAGTCTCCATTCCCATCTATAATGGGAAGATGCTTTTCCAAAACACCGGTCAGAAGGTTTACGATTCCCAGCACCAACAGCAATACCAGTACACAAAAAGCTGCTGAAATTGCATTTCTTATTCTCTTTAATTTCTTTCTTCGTTCTCTTTCTCTTCTTGTAGACAATGTTTTTCTCCGTTGTTTCTTATGTTTTCCGTAATTGCTTACAATCTATTTTCATTGTAAAGCAGCCCCTGCAGTGGGTCAATTTAAGATTTCTTAAATTTTAAACTGGTTTAATCCTGTTTTAATCTGTGTTAAATTATGATTTAATCGTATTTAATATGGTAATGTGTTAGTTTGTTATGATTTCTATTTAAGGTGTATTTGCCACTGCGCATTTCCGTTAAGCGGCTATTTTGTCTATTTTATAGCATTTTCATTTTTCCGATTGATTTAAGGGGGTATTCGAATGATTATCCGAAACGGTCTTGTATGGGGTGATGACTTCACTTTCCATGAAAAAGACTTATATATCGATGATGCTACACATACAATCGTAGACAAACCGGTTTCCGAACATGAGGAAATTCTGGATGCAAAAGGCAATTATGTGATTCCGGGACTGGTTGATGTGCATATCCATGGTGCAAAGGGTCATGATTTCTGTGACGCAAATACAGACGGACTTTCCGATATTGCAGCTTACCTGCATTCCTGCGGTGTTACATCCTTCTGTGCAACATCCATGACTTTACCGGAAAACCAGCTTATGGAAATCTTTGAAACTGTTTCCGGTGTACCGGATGACGGAAACCACGCCTATGTAGCCGGTATTCATATGGAAGGTCCTTTCCTTTCCCCGACAAAGAAGGGTGCCCAGAAAGAAAGTTACCTCTGCAACCCTAGTATGGACGCATTTTGCCGCTTGTTAGAAGTTTCCAGTGGCAAAACAAAGTTAATCACCATCGCTCCGGAACTTCCGGGAGCAGACAAATTTATTGAAAAATTCCATGATGAAGTTACTATTTCTCTTGGACACTCTACTGCTTCTTATGAAATTGCCTCAAAGGCCTTCGCAGCGTTTTCCGCATGTTTGGAGATAACCGCGTCATCTTAATCAGCGATGCCATGCGTGCAACCGGAATGGCAGATGGTGCTTATGAACTTGGCGGACAAACTGTATACAAAAAAGGTCGTTTTGCAACCCTGCTAAGAGCATTGGAATGGAGAAAACCATCGGCAGCCTGACCCCGGGTGCAAGGGCTGATGTACTGCTGTTGAATAAGAAATACGAATCAGAACGCACATTATAATTATTTAATCATCTTTTAATTATTTAGTCTCCTCTTTCTTTTTACTGGACTTTGTGTCTTTTTCAAGGTCCAAAGAGAGCCCTTTGGTTCTCGCAATAAATCAAGAAAAGCCTCCGTCCCAGGACGGAGGCTTTTCACTTACTTACGAAAGAATCTCGCAAAGCATGTTTCTCGATTCATCTGATTCTTAGTCTAATATCATCTGCACGCAGCCGTACATTCCGGCATCATTTCCAAGGGATGCCAATGCAAACTTGGTGTCCTTGCAGGATGCAAATGCATGCTCTTTGAAATGTTTTGCTACGGTATCAATTAAAATATCTCCTGCCCTGGATACGCCGCCACCGATTACGAATACCTGTGGGTTAACGACACAGGCAATATTAGATAACGCCATACCAAGTGTCTCGCCTAAGATTTCTACCGCCTCTAATGCCAGAGCATCTCCTTTTTTTGCCTCATCAAAGATATCCTTTGCTGTCAGCGGTTCAAATCCGCGTAAGGAAGACTCAGCATCTTTCTCAGTCAAAAGTTTCTTCGCTATGCGGACGATTCCGGTAGCTGATGCGTACTGCTCTAAGCAGCCATGTCTGCCACATCCGCAGGTATCTTTTTCCTCTGTATTGACGGTAATATGTCCAATTTCGCCGCCCGCTCCGTTTGCGCCCGGAATAATTTTGCCATTATGAATGATTCCGCCGCCAACACCGGTTCCAAGCGTAACCATAACGACTCCGGTGTAACCTTTTCCACCGCCCTGCCACATCTCGCCAAGGGCTGCTACATTCGCATCATTTCCTACTTTAACCGGAAGACCTGTCTTACTACTTAATTCATCGGCAACCTGAACCTGTCCCCATCCGAGGTTTACACATACGGAAACAGAGCCATCTTCTAATACAGGGCCAGGAACACCTACGCCGATTCCTTCCACATCTTCTTTTGCAATGGATGCTGATTTCATTTTCTCGTCAATGGATGCTGCCACATCATCTAAAATATGTCCACCATTATCTGCCTTGTTGGTTGGGATTTCCCACTTATCCAGCATTTTTCCGCTGGTCTCAAATAATCCGATCTTACAGGTGGTTCCACCAATGTCTACGCCAAAACCGTACTTCTTCATCTTTATCTCCTTTATTATATTAAATTTTCTTCTCTCCGACTTTCTTATGAAGAACCCTTATCTTTATTATATTATAATTTTTAATTTTATGCATTAAAAACCGAGCATCCTGTTTTGAATTCTCGTTGCAAACGTTACCTGAACAGCCAACTCAGTCCAGGCGACCTTACGGCACACAGGAGCTTCCGCTTAGGGCTGCTTCATTCCTGACCTGACCCGGTTCACAGATTCCTGTTGCGTAAGACCCAGACATCAACGCCACTTATTCAGGGCTGCTTTACAATTTCAAACCCGAGACAGGATATCACCCCAGCTATAGCGGATTGCTGGTACAGGGCACCGCTGCCACCCCGGCTGCTCGGAATCTAAATTATAGCCTATTTTGTGCCGGATTGTCAAGGTTTTGCCATCATTTTCTGCTGTTTCTTCTTCTCACGCAACCGCCTGAAAAATTCCGACAGCATGTCCGAACATTCTTCCTCTAATACACCCCGTTCTATCTCTACCTGATGGTTAAATGCTGCCACCTGCAAAAGGTTCATGACCGACCCGGCGCATCCTGCTTTGGGATTCATAGTTCCGATTACCACCTTTTTCATACGGGACTGCACAATGGCTCCCGCGCACATCTGGCATGGTTCTAAGGTCACATACATCACGCAGTCCTCAAGCCTCCAGTCCCCGGTCTTCTTTGATGCCTTTTTAATGGCAGTCAGTTCCGCATGGGAAAGTGTATTTTTATCGGTATTGCGCCGGTTATAGCCCCGGGCAATGATTTTATCATTCTGCACAATGACGCAGCCAATCGGAACTTCCTCTAATTTTTCTGCTTTCCTTGCCTCCCGCAGGGCGGCTTTCATATATTTTATCTCCGGTTCCATGTTTACTCCTGACTTTTACTCTTTTCTCTGTTATAATAATAGCATATTTTGAGCGTAACAAAAAGGTATTCTTATACCAGCTGCAGGAGTTAATAACATGAAATTTATCTATGAAACAGACCGCTTAATCCTGAAATTGTTAGGGGAAGATGATGCCCCTGCAGTTCTTCAGTTTTATAAGCAGAACCGGAATGTCTTTGAGCCATATGAAACCATACACCCGGAGCAGTTCTATACGGTGGCCTACCAGCGGACCCTGATGAACTGTGAGCTGAGTCTCACCTTAAAGCACAGCCTCATCCGCTTCTATATATTCCGCAGGGAAAATCCGGACGAAATCATAGGCACCGTCTGCTTCCGCAATATCAACCGTTCTACTTACTATTCCTGTGAGACCGGCTATCGCTTTTCCCCTGCATACTGGCACAGAGGATACGCCCGCGAAGCCCTTGCTTTTGGTATTCAGCTTATGTTTGAAGAATTTCATCTGCACCGGATAGAAGCTGCCGTCATGCCGAAAAATACCGCTTCCATCCGTCTGCTAGAATCCCTTGATTTCCAACAGGAGGGTGTCGCCAGAGAATATGCCCTGATACAGGGAAAATGGGAAGACCATATCCGGTTCGCCCTTATCCGTCCATCCGTCGATACCAGTAGCCAAACGTCCCCTCTAACTGCCGGCACGGCTTTTCCGTCCGGAACTGTGGAAAACCAAAAATAGCAGCCATTACTTTTTCCGGCTTCTGATAAACCCCCGGCACTGCTAAGAACAGCTCCCGTCCTTCCGGCGTCACCTGTTCTCCGAAGAAAAGATACCGGTAATTAAAGAAGCCATGCAGAAGAAAGCTGTTATTTCCAAGGCACCAGTATTTCTGTGGCAGTTCCCGTAAATCCTGCAATTCCATATGGACGCAGGTGATATTCTCTCCTTCAAAAGGATGCAGAAGCGTCATTTTCTGTTTCAGATTCTCCCAGTGCTCCCAGATGGAGGCCTCTTTTTCCCCAGTGCCTTTTTCCTGCGTGCTTCTTTCCTGGATTTCCTTTTCCATGCTCATCTGTTCCGGGAAAATATGGTGCATCGGCACTTCCTCAGTCTGAAGAGACGGCTCTTCCGCAGCTTGCATTTCTATTTCTTCCTTATGTATCTCCCCATTGTCCCACTGGCTGCCATAAAAATTACCATCTGCCGGCTGAATCAGTATTCCACATACATCCTGTATATGACAGGTTTCATCGCCCAGCTCACCATCAGAAATCCTTCCACTATAATCTGAGCTTTGGGACATCAGCCGCATATTACCCACCGGAAAAGCCAGAATTTTTCCTTCCCTACGGATAAAAAGGCTTACCTTTCCTTCCTGCCCCGCATATTCTGTTCCTTTTAAATGTATCTCTAATCTGCAGATTCCTCCGCGCATTTCTACCCTGGCAAATCCGGCAAGATATTCCTTTGTATCATTTTCATAATAATAAAGATATGCAACGAACCGTTTAAACTGCGGCATAATCTTTCCTTCCTATATCTTTTTGTTCCTTATATCATATTCCGTCTTCTAAGATTCCATGCAGATTTTTACTCTACACTTCTCCTTGACAAAGTTTCTTTTAAGAATTATATTAAAATCAATAACGATTATTATTATTTATTAAGGAGAATATATGATTAAATTTAGCCGACAACGGGAAAGTATTAAAAATAACCTGATGGGACGTACCGACCATCCGACTGCCGAAACAGTTTATTCCGACATCCGGCAGGAATATCCCAACATCAGTCTGGGAACAGTATACCGTAATCTCTCTCTCCTGGCTGATTTAGGCGAGATTCAAAAAATTTCAACGGAAAATGGTCCTGACCGCTTTGATGGTAATCCGAAACCTCATTACCACTTCTTCTGTACAAACTGTAATTCCGTCCTCGATTTAAAAATGAAAAACATTGATCTGATTAACGTTATTGCAGCAGAAGAATTTGCCGGTTTGATTGAGGGACATATTACCAGATTCTACGGACTTTGTCCGGAATGTAAAAAGTTATTGGATAAATCCGGTTCTCTGCCGGATAAATCAACCAATTTTGCAGAAAATAAAAAAGAAAAACAAAATCAGAAAATCTTAAAAAAGTAGTTGACATTTAAAAATAATTATGCTAATTTAACATCAGTAACAATTACTATTATTGATATATAAATACAATTTATAAAAAGAAAAGGAGATCTTAAAATGAAAAAATTTGTTTGTACAGTATGTGGTTATGTTTATGAAGGTGAAAGTGCTCCGGAGTTCTGCCCAGTATGTAAAGCTCCGGCTGAGAAATTCAAAGAACAGACAGGTGATAAGACATGGGCTGCTGAGCATGTAGTTGGTGTAGCACAGGGTGCTCCAGAAGATATTATTGCTGATTTAAGAGCAAACTTCGAAGGAGAATGCTCTGAAGTCGGAATGTACCTTGCAATGGCAAGAGTTGCACATAGAGAAGGATATCCGGAAATCGGACTTTACTGGGAGAAAGCAGCTTTTGAAGAGGCTGAACATGCAGCAAAATTTGCAGAACTGCTTGGTGAAGTTGTAACCGACAGTACAAAGAAGAACCTTGAAATGCGTGTAGATGCAGAAAACGGTGCTACTGCTGGTAAATTTGACCTTGCAAAACGTGCTAAAGCTGCTAACCTTGATGCAATCCATGATACCGTTCATGAGATGGCTAGAGACGAGGCTAGACATGGAAAGGCATTCGAAGGTCTGTTAAAGAGATACTTTGGTTAATCTTAAAACCGCATAGAATAAGCATTTTAAGGATAGATGGTTAATGAACTGTCTATCCTTTTTGCATTCCATAACACGTGAATAAAAATACTTGGCTTGCTTCTCTCCGTTCCCCTATTATTATCTAAAAACTCTCTATTTCTCCGGATATTTTTTCTACATCGACACACAATGGACTTCATTTCCATGTGCCCGGATGATACGGAGTAAATCCTCTGTCTTCATCCATATAGTAGCGGTATTCTCGTTGGGATGTACTCCAATCAATGCATCATTTTCCAGAAAATAAGCATCCACAAATACCTTCACGCTGCATGTTTCATCGTTGAGTACTCCAAGCGGCGTTACCGAACCCGCCTGCAGTCCCATTTTCTCAGTTAAATCTTCTTCCGAGGCAAAACTTAACGGACGCGTTCCATTTGCCTTTCGAAATGCCTTTAAATCTACCCTCTGGTTCCCTCGCACTGTAATCAGATAATAATTCTGCTTCTTATTATCACGTATAAAAAGATTCTTGGCATCTGCCTGTGGATAAGGAATTTCCACATCTGATAAATCTTCCATATTGTAAACAGCTTTATGCTCTGTCACTTCGTACCAGATATGCTGTTGACTCAGGTATTCATAAATTTCCTGCTTATTCATTGTATTTCCTCGCATTCTTCCCGTTTGCGTTCATTATACCATGTGCAAAATCAGCCCATGATCAATATTCGCCGTTCGCCAAAAGTAAACAAACTCACTATATCATAAACTTTTTATAAAATTTTTTCCAGTTCGCTTTACATTTTTTCCTTCCGGTGCTAGTATATCATCAAAATAATTATTTCAATTTTGAACTATTCTATTTTGAAGTATTTTCATCAGGAGGACTCTTATATGAATACAGGTATTGCATTTGCAAGAAAAATGTCTGCTGCCTACACTGCGGTATGTAAGCCTTTGTGCCAGTCACTGCATCTGCCGCAGACGGCTTTTGATATTTTGATGTTTTTAGGAAATAATCCGGAATATTCAACTGCCAGAGATATTGTTGAAGTGCGCCAGATTAAGGCAAATCTGGTCTCCGTCAATGTAGACCGGCTGGTGAAAGACGGTTATCTCAGCCGCAAAGAGGTTGCCGGCGACCGCCGGAAGACACAGCTTCTATGTACGAAAAAAGCTGCCCCTGTTATAAAAAAGGGACAGGCTCTGCAGCAGGATTTTGCCGACCGGCTGATTGCCGATCTGGATGATGCCACGAAAAATGCCTTTTTTAAAGGAATGGCACAGATGGAGACAACGCTGGATATGATTTTAGAGGAGGTATCCTAAAATGGATTTATTAACTACGATTTTTGTTACATTTTTTGCGGGCATGGGTGCCGGACTTGGAACCGGTTTTGCCGGCATGAGTGCCGCTGCTGTCATCAGTCCGCTGCTTATTCATTTTCTAGGCATTGACCCATATATGGCAGTCGGCATTGCGCTTTCTTCCGATGTTTTGGCAAGTGCCATTTCTGCCTATACATATGGAAAGCATAAGAACCTCGATATTAAAAACGGTCTGATTATGATGGTCAGCGTATTGCTTTTCACCGTAGTAGGAAGCTATGTTTCAAGCCTTGTTCCTTCTGCCACAATGGGTAACTTTTCCGTTTTCATGACCTTCCTGTTAGGAATCAAATTTATCGTAAAACCGGTTATGACCACGAAAGAATCCATGTCCGCCGTTTCTGCAAAGAAACGTGCCATCCAGTCCGTAATCTGCGGTGTGCTGATTGGTTTTATCTGCGGCTTTGTTGGCGCCGGAGGCGGCATGATGATGCTTTTAATCCTGACCTCTGTACTTGGATATGAACTGAAAACTGCTGTTGGAACCAGTGTATTTATTATGACCTTTACCGCACTTACCGGTGCCTTTTCCCATTTTGCCATCGGCGGACTGCCGGATGTCACCGTCTGGGTTCTGTGCATTGTATTTACCTTAATCTGGGCAAGAATTGCCGCTGTCTTTGCCAATAAGGCCACTCCAAAAACACTGAACCGGGTTACCGGTGTCATTCTGGTAATTCTTGGAATTGTGGTAATGATTTTTTAAGCTCCCCAGACCTCTTCAGCGATTTCCTTAACAAGCTTCAGTTTCGCCCACTGTTCTTCTTCCGTAAGCTTGTTACCGATTTCGCAGGAGGCAAATCCACACTGTGGACTTAAATAGAGATTTTCCAATGGAACATATTTGGACGCTTCTTTTATTCTTGCAATGACTGACTGCTTGTCTTCAAGCTTCGGTGTCTTGGTGGTAACAAGTCCTAATACCACCTTCTTATTGCCGGTTATTTTTGCCAGCGGTGCGAAACCACCGGAACGCTCATCATCATATTCCAGATAATAAGCATTGACATTCTCCTCTCCGAATAACAAATCTGCTACTCCGTCATATGCGCCGGAGCTGAAGAAAGTAGAATGATAATTTCCACGGCATACATGGGTGTTGATGGTCAGGTCAGCCGGTGCCTCTTCTACTACCTTATTATTTAATGCAAGGATAACCTTCTTATATTCTTCCAATGCTTCGCCTCTTCTTCCGGTCAGTGCAACGGCAAGCTTCGGATTTACCAGTCCACCCCATACACAGTCATCGAACTGAAGATTACTGCAGCCTGCTGCATAGATTTCATCGATAAATTCTCCATATGACTTGATGACATCCTCTGCAAAAGCTTCTTCTGTTCCATAAATTTCAAGGGTTGTATCTAAAAGCTCTGCGCCGGTGAAATAGGCATAGAACTGGGCTGGAGATGGAACGGTCTGCTTTGCTATGGTATTTTCATCTTCCAGTGCCTTTACAAATTTGAAATGATCAACGAATGGATGATTTTTTACGGAAATCTTTCCCACCATGAAAGTGTCATCTATCATAGCTGCTTCGCCGTCAAAGGTTGTATTTCCATCTACGGTCTTCTTATGCTCGATTCCATCGAATCCCCACATAAAGTCCAGATGCCAGGTAGCTCTGCGGAACTCCCCATCGGTAATCACATGATATCCAAGCTCCTTTATCTTTGCGACCAGTTCTAAAATACAGGCATCCTCTACCTCTTTTAACTGCTCTCTGGTAATTTCTCCTGCTTCAAAGTCCGCACGGGCTTTCTTTAATTTTTCCGGGCGTAAAAAACTTCCTACATAATCGTATCGGAACGGTGTTGTTAAATTTGCCATTTTAATTTCTCCTTCTTTCTTATTCATTTATGCCTGTTTTCTTATTTCTTTTGCTGCTTCTACCATATTTCGAAGACTTGCTTCGGTTTCCTTTGTGCCTCTTGTTTTCAGACCGCAGTCCGGGTTGACCCATAATTTGTCTTTTTCAATTTTGGTAAGCATGATATGAAGTGCATTCACAATCTCTTCCACAGACGGAACTCTTGGGGAATGAATATCATAAACACCAGGTCCAACCTCTGTTTCAAAATGGTTTTCTCTTAAGGAATCCAATATCTGCAAATCGGAACGGGATGCTTCGAAAGTAATTACATCTGCATCCATATCGTCGATTGCTGCAATAATATCGGTAAACTCGCTATAACACATATGGGTGTGAATCTGTGTTTCCGGTTTCACGCCACTGTGGGTCAGGCGGAATGCCGAAATTGCGAAATCCAGATATTCGGTATACCAGTCTGATTTACGAAGGGGAAGCTTCTCTCTTAATGCAGCTTCATCAATCTGGATGACCTGAATGCCATTTGCCTCCAGATCCAGTACCTCATCCCGGATTGCCAGAGCAATCTGTGCAATTGATTCCCGAATGGAAATATCTTCTCTTGGGAAAGACCAGTTGAGTATGGTAACCGGTCCGGTAAGCATTCCCTTCATTGGCTTTTTCGTTAAGGACTGGGCATATACAGACCATGCTACGGTAATCGGATTTTTGCGATATACATCTCTCCAGATAACCGGTGGTTTTACACAACGTGTTCCATAGGACTGTACCCATGCTTTTTCGGTAAACAGAAATCCTCCCAGTGCTTCTCCAAAATACTCTACCATGTCATTTCTTTCATACTCTCCGTGTACCAGCACATCCAGTCCGATTTCTTCCTGCAATGCCACACATTCTGCAATTTTCTTTCTGTTAAAATCTATATATTCCTGTTCAGAAATTTCCCCTTTGCGATATGCCTGGCGGTTTGCCTTTACATCCTTTGTCTGTGGGAAGGAACCAATGGTAGTCGTTGGAAATTCCGGCAGTCCCAATACTTTCTTCTGTAATTTCTGTCGTGTGCTTCGCTCCGGCAGTCTGACATAGTCATTTTCCGTTACTTCAGAAAGTCTCTTCTTTACATCCGCATTTTTACAGTCTCTTTCTTCTGCAAAAAGCTTCTGATTTTCTTTATATGCAGCTTCTTTCATATAATCCGCTGCATCTGCAAGTATGCTGAGTTCTTTCAGTTCTCCTAACTTTTCTTCCGCAAAAGCAAAATATGCCAGATATTCCTGTGAAATCTTGTGCTCATGTTTTAAGGTATAAGGTACATGAAGCAGGGAACAGGATGTTGATAATACTGCCTTTATTTTCTTATCATTCAGTGTCTGAAGCACCTTTAAGGTTTTATCAAAACAATTTTTCCAGATATTTTTTCCATTTACCAGTCCGGCAAATAACTGTTTATCCTGTGGAAATCCGTATGTATTTACAAGATTTAAGGTTTCTTTTCCCTCGATAAAATCAAGTCCGATTCCGTCAAAAGGCATCTGAATCAAATCCTGATAAATATCCCTTACATCACCAAAGTATGTCTGTAACAAAATATGACTGTGTTTTTTACAGGATAAGATTCCGTCATAAATCTTATGAAATAATGCGATGTCACTCTCTTCCATATCCCATACAAGTGCCGGCTCATCAAACTGTACCCATGCAATCTGATTCTCCTCACACTTCTTTACCAGATTCTGATACGCACTTATAATATCTTCTACATAATCCAATGCCGGCTTTTTGCCGGTAAATCTGCACAGCCTCAACATGGTATAGGCTCCAATGACAACCGGCTTTGTTTCGATTCCAAGTGCCTTTGCCTCTGCATATTCATCCACCAGTTTATTTCCGGATAACTGAATTACGGTATCATCTTCCACTTCCGGAACGATATAATGGTAATTGGTATTAAACCATTTTTTCATGGCAAGCGCTTTTACATCTCCGGAAGCTCCCTGATAGCCCCGTGCCATTGCAAAATAGGTATCCAGTCCGGACAATTCCAATTCTTTATAGCGCTTTGGAATGATATTCAATAAGACTGCTGTATCCAGAGTCATATCGTAAAAAGAGAAATCATTGCTGGAAATATAATCAATTCCTGCCTCTTTTTGTATGCTCCAATGTTTTTTTCTTAAAGTCTCTGCGATCTGCTGCAGTTCCTCTGCTTCTATTTCTTTTCTGAAATATTTTTCAGAAGCAAATTTTAATTCTCTTAATGTACCGATTCTTGGAAAACCAATTACTGATGTCTGCATCATACCCTCCAAATATATTTTTCTGATTTCCCTCATTATAATTGGAGTGCCTCATTCTGAAAAATACATAAAAATAAGGGTAGTCCATAGTTTCAAGCTATGGTCAGCCCTTATTTTTGATTGCAAAATTACTTTTCTATTCCCCGCACATGCTTTCTTACTTTCTCTTTTATCCCATAAATATCCTGTCCGTCACTGCCGCATTCATTGTAGCGGCCTCTTGATCCCAGGGTTCTCTTTGGATACTGCATTTTCTCTTCTCCCTGCAGGTTTTTCCAGACAAATCTGCCCCGGTCATAAATCATATAGCCGTGCCAGCTCTCTTCCTTTGGAATGGAAACAGAACCGGGATTCATATAGATAAAGTCTTCATGTTCCGTGCATTTTGGGACATGGGTATGTCCGCATAACAGGATATCTCCCTTATGAAGAGGCGGCAGATTCTCTTCATTATAATGGTGACCGTGGGTTGCATAAATCAGCCTTTCTTCATCCGCTACCACGCAATAATCAGAAAGTATTGGAAATTCCAATACCATCTGGTCTACCTCCGTATCGCAGTTTCCACGCACACAGAGAATATCCTGCTTATGCTCATTTAATAATGCAATTATTTTCTTCGGCGCATATTCTTTTGGCAGGTCATTTCTTGGTCCATGATATAAAATATCTCCCAGCAACAGCAGCCGGTCTGCCTTTTCCCTCTTATATGCCATAAGTAACTCGTTACAATAATATGCCGAGCCGTGAATATCCGATGCTATCATCCATTTCATACGCTTTGTTCTCCTGTAATATATTTCTTTAATGCCTCAAGGTATGTTTCCCCCAGCCGGCTTATCATTCCCTTCCGGTGGGTCACATATCCGATTCTCATGTCACCTTCATCTGCCAGCGGCACTGCAATAATATCTTCGCCATTTAATTTCTGGTCAATGATTCCGCTGCACACTGTGTAACCATTTAAACCAATCAGAAGATTAAACAAGGTCGCCCGGTCACTGACGCGGATATTTTTCTTCCGCTCAAAAGAGGAGAAAATCTCTTCCGAGAAATAAAAGGAATTGTGTTCCCCCTGCTCATAGGAAAGGTACGGATAATCTGCCAGTTCCTCATTGGTTATGATTTTCTTTTTTGCCAGCGGATGCTGCCTGCTGATAAAAACATGAGGTTCTGCAACAAATAACAAATGAAATTCCAAATCAGACGATTTCAATATTTTCCTGATTACTTTTTCATTGAAATCATTTAAGAAAAGGATTCCGATTTCACTTCTCATTTGCGCTACATCTTCAATTAACTTATAGGTCTGGGTCTCCCGTAGGCTGAAATCATATTCCTCCTGCCCGTATTTTTTCACCAGATCCACAAAGGCATTTACCGCAAAAGAGTAATGCTGGGTTGATACGCAGAACTGCTTTTTCCCGCCACCGTTTTTCTTATATTTATCCTCTAAGATGATGGTCTGCTCCAATACCTGCCTTGCATATCCTAAGAATTCTTCCCCTTCCCTGGAAATAAAGATTCCCTTATTCGTCCGGTTAAAAATGGTAAGGCCCATCTCCTTTTCCAGCTCATGGATGGCGTTGGTAAGGCTGGGCTGGGAAATGTATAATTTCTTCGCCGCCTCCGTGATGGTTCCGGTATTTGCCACGGTTGTAATATAGCGTAACTGCTGAAGTGTCATATGCTCACCTGCTTTCTAAAATGACTTTTCTTAACTGACGCGCCGCCTCATTTAAAGGATGCTGACTGTCGTATACCATACAGATATTTCTTTTTGGAATCGTCTCCGAAAGAGAAATCTGTACGATTTCATGTTTTTCGATGGCCTCTCTTGCCATCGGTTCCGGGATGAAAGCCAGACCAAGCTCACTCTTTACCAGTGGCAGTATCTGATCTGTGGTTGCTGTCTCTGTATCCGGCTCCAGTGCCAGCCCATAAGACAAAAACAGCTTATTATAAAACTGAAATGTCATGGTTTCTTTTCCCAGACAGATTAACGGATAATCCTTTAAATCCTTTAGGGAAAGCTCCTGACTGCCCAGTGCGGTAAATGTTGTTCCACCCACCAGTACCTCCCGGAATGTCCGCAGATTAACTTTTTTTAGTGGCTGCTCTACTTCTGCCGGTGCAGACACTACTGCAAAATCTATCTGTCCGCTCTTTACTGCATCAATTGCCTGAGGTGTTGAATGATTATAAATTTTCAACCGGATTCCCGGATATTTCATATGGAAATCTTTCAGCTTATCCAAAAGAAATATGTTAAGGGCAGTCTCGCTGGCTCCAATGGAAATGCTTCCATGGGCAAGACCGCTGCTGTCTGCCAGTTCCTCTTCTGCCGCCCAAAGATGCGACATGGCTGCCGACACATGGGTATACAGCTTCTCCCCTTCCGGTGTCAGCTGTACTCCGCGGTTTGTCCTGACAAAAAGCGTACAGTGAAGCTGCTGCTCCAGTCCGTTCATTGCCCTTGTGATATTAGGCTGACTGTTGCCAAGGGCATTAGCAGCCCTGGTAAAATTACTGTATTTTGCCACATAATAAAAAATCTTATAATATTCAAAATTTATATCCATACGTTTTCACCATATCAATTTATTATTTCTGCTATATCAATTATAGCTTTTACTTATTCCAAATGCAATAGTATAATCAAGCCGAAATTAAGGGAAACAACCCCTTTACATTTCTCCACCCAAACCCTACGAGGAGCTGCCACCGGCAGCTCTTTACGAATGCTATAAAGCAGAAAGGAAGCGCATATTTTCTATGAAAAATTCAACATTTTTCCCTCGTGAAGAAAGAGCAGACGTTTTATTTGAAAAGATTTTGCATGACCCATGGGCCTGCGAAAAGCTTCAGGAAACTTTTTGCAATTATTTATTCTGTAATGATGAATTTGATTCTTCTCTTTCTTCACAGGATTTTTCAGAAGCTCTTTTTGATGCTTATCAAAATAAAGATTTATCGGCATTTCTTATGGCTATCTGCCAGAATACCCTATTCGATTTACTGAGGAATTCCTATCTGATTCCCTACCGTTTCAACGCAGATGGAAAAGAAAATCCGATAATTATGACCGATGATACCGGCAGACTTCTGCCAAAGTATTGTGGCGATATTCACAATAAGGATTATCAGCATTTTCTTGAGAGCTACCGCGATTTAGGGGAACCAAAGAATATGTATTTTGCCCAGGCATACCGGTACAGCCACGCTTATACCGGTGAAGATACCATTGGACAGCTTGTCTTAGAACGCAGCCATGGGGTGCTTCTCATCCGGGAGCTTCCGGATACCATAAAACAGAAGGAGACCGAAGCGGAAGCCTACTCTGCAATCTTCGACCTTGTACTGAAATTAGAGAAAGAGCTTCCAATGGCATTTGTCTTCTACGGACAGGATTCTCTTGTGGAACATGATGAAAAATATGATGAAATCGGCATTTTCCTTCCAAATTCCATTTTTTTAAAGAATCTGGAACGGCATATTGCCAAAGCTGAGGCGATTATTTATGAATAAGAGTGCATCTTCCACTACTTCATATATTGATATTATGGAAAAAAATCATATGGAAATACCCTGGCATGATTATGCCAGTGATGACAGCAACGTACTGATTGCCCAGGCTGGACTGATTGAAAAAGCCTCGGTCATCGGACGTGTGGGATTAATCATGTTATCCTGTGGAACCGGAGCCTGGCGTGTCCGTACATCTATGAATAAGCTATCCAAGGAACTTGGAGTAACCTGTACCGTGGATGTTGGCCTTATGTCTATTGAATTTAACTGCTTTGATGGTAATGACTGCGTATCACAGTCGTTAAGCATTGCCAATACCGGCGTCAACACCTCCAAACTTTACCGCATGGAACAATTCGTAGAAAGCTTTCCAAAGGAAGAAGCCCATTTAACCGGCGAGGAAATCCATAAGCGGCTGGATGAAATCGAAAAAATCCACGCCCTTTATTCTCCCGCCAAACTGGGACTTGCGGCAGCCTTAGCCTGCTGCGCATTTACTTTTCTTCTGGGCGGAGGTCCTGTGGAAATGATTCTGGCATTTATTGCAGCCGGTATCGGAAATGTTATCCGGACCAAATTAATCAAACATCATTTTACGCTGTTTTTAAATATTGCGGTCTCTATTTCCGCCGCCTGCCTTATGTATGCCATCTGCTTAAAGGCTGCCGAAATTTTTTTCCATGTTCCGGCAGTCCATGAAGCCGGATACATCTGCTCCATGTTGTTTATTATCCCGGGCTTTCCATTTATCACAAGCGGCATTGACCTTGCGAAACTGGATCTTCGTTCCGGACTGGAGCGGCTGACCTATTCCATCATCATTGTTCTTGTGGCTACCATGTTTGCCTGGATTATGGCAATGCTTCTTAGACTTCAGCCTCAGGACTTTACCTCTGTAAATCTCAGTGATGTTTCACGGCTGGTTCTGCGGTTAATTGCAAGCTTCTGCGGCGTATTTGGATTCTCTATTATGTTTAACAGTTCCATTCCCATGGCAGCTACTGCTGCACTGATTGGCTCCGTTGCCAATACCTTACGTCTGGAACTGGTTGACTTTACCGGAATTCCAGCCGTTGCTGCTGCCTTTATCGGTGCACTGACCGCCGGTCTGCTGGCATCCTTTATTAAGAAAAACAATGGATATCCGCGAATCTCTTTAACCGTACCTTCCATTGTAATTATGGTTCCGGGACTATATCTTTACCGCGCCTTCTATAACTTTGGCATTATGTCCTTAACGGAAGCGGTTTCCTGGTTCTCCATTGCCATAATGATTATTATCGCCCTGCCGCTGGGACTTATTTTTGCAAGAATACTTACCGACCGGACTTTCCGGTACTGCACCTGATAAATTTTATACGCTTAAAATTATTTATTTTATACATGATTACAGAAAGGAAGAATCGATATGCTTACAGCCGTAACAGGAATTAACTGGGGAGACGAAGGAAAAGGACGTGTCATTGATCTGCTTGCAGAACATGCAGATGTCGTTGTCCGTTATCAGGGTGGCAACAATGCCGGTCATACCGTTGTAACCAAACAGGAAAAATTTGTCTTAAATCTTCTGCCGTCCGGCATTCTGCATCCCAATGTGGTATGCGTACTGGGGGATGGAATGGTCATTGATTTAGAGCACCTCACCCATGAAATTGAAGATATCGAAAGCCGCGGTATTTCTATTACCCCGGAACATTTAAAACTTTCCAAACGTGCCACTATCTCCATGCCATGGCACAGGATTCAGGATGAACTGGAAGAAACACGTCTTGAGAAATCTGGTGCTGCCTTCGGCTCCACCCGCCGCGGCATTGCTTACGCATACAGCGATAAATACCGGAAGAAAACACTGCGTCTTGGTGATCTACTTCATTTAAAAGAAGAAAACGTCCAGGTTCGGATAAAAACCATGTTGGAATCCAAAAATCTGGAACTGGCAGGCAGTTATCATCAGGAGCCGATGTCTTATCCGGCATTGCTGTCCTGGTGTGAAAAACAGGCTTCCCTTTTTGCACCTTATATCTGCGATACCGGAAGCTTCTTGGAAAATGCTCTTGCCAGCCATAAAAAGGTGGTTTTGGAAGCCCAGCTTGGAGCCATGCGTGATATCGATTATGGTATTTTCCCTTACACTTCAAGTTCCTCCACCATTTCCGCCTATGGTCCGATTGGAGCCGGTATCCCGGGTGAATCCCTAGACCATGTTGTGGGTGTCCTAAAAGCATATTCCACCTGTGTGGGAGCCGGACCTTTCGTAGCAGAAAGAGCCATGTCCGAAGACTGGTGCAACATCCTTCGTAAATTTGGAAATGAATATGGTGCTGCCACCGGCCGTCCACGTAGAGTCGGACCTTTTGATGCCGTTGCCAGCCGTTATGGATTGAAATGCCAGCATGCAGATAAAATTGCCTTAACGAAGCTTGATGTTTTAAGCTCCCTGACAGAAATCCCTGTCATTACTGCTTATGAAAGAAATCATAAGACCACAACCGTCTTCGACCCTACCGAAAATATCGATAGCTTCTCTCCGGTTGTAACAATGCTTCCGGGCTGGAAACAGGATATTTCTGCCTGCCGCAAATATGAAGATTTACCGGAAAATGCCAGATTATACATCGAAACATTAGAACGCCTTTTAGACTGCGATATCCAGTTTATTTCCACTGGTGCAGAACGAAATGAATACATGATAAAGGGGGAATGGCTTTGAGACACCTAATCAGTCCACTGGACCTTACGGAAGAAGAAACAACCCGTATTCTGGATCTTGCAGACCGGATTGGTAGCCACAAAGAGGCTTATGCCCACCTTGCAGAAGGGAAACAGCTTGCTACACTCTTTTATGAGCCAAGCACCAGAACCCGACTGTCCTTTGAATCCGCCATGTTAAGTCTTGGTGGTCAGACACTGGGATTTGCCGGTGCGGAACAGTGCAGTGCCACGAAAGGTGAGACCGTGGCCGATACCGCACGGGTAGTAAGCTGCTACGCAGATATTATTGCCATGCGTCATCCAAAAGAGGGAGCACCGCTCTGCGCCTCTATGTATGCAACCATTCCGGTCATTAATGCCGGTGACGGCGGACACTATCACCCAACCCAGACCCTGATTGACTTATTAACCATACGCCAGCGCAAGGGACGGCTTGACCACCTGACGGTAGGTTTCTGTGGTGATTTAAAATTCGGAAGAACCGTTCATTCCCTGGTAAACAGTCTGGTACGCTATCCGGGTAACGAATTCTATTTCATTTCTCCGGAAGAACTCCGCATTCCGGACTATATGATTGAAAGAACCTTAAAGCCTTCCCACAGCACCTATCGGGAAGTCTCTGACTTAGAGGAAACACTTCCAAAGCTGGATGTTCTCTATATGACCCGTGTCCAAAAAGAGCGTTTCTTCAACGAGGAAGACTATATCCGGTTAAAAGATACCTACATTTTAAATAAAGAAAAATTAGAACTGGCTTCTTCCGATATGCCGGTTTTACATCCGCTTCCACGAGTCGATGAAATCTCTGTTGATGTGGATTCCGACCCGCGCGCCGCTTATTTCCAACAGGTACAGAACGGAAAATATGTCCGTATGGCACTGATTTTAGCCCTGTTAGAAATCACGGACCCGCTAACCGGAGAAAAGGTTCTCTAATGTTCCAGTAATTTAATCCGTTTTCTCTATTTTCATTCCGAAACGTTTTAAATCTACTTTTCCGTCCACTACTTCTATACCGTCTGCCATCAGGCGGCGTGCCTGTTCATTCTCGCCGCCAAAGGCAAAGGCTCCGGAAAGCCCGCCTTTTGCATTTACCACCCGGTAACATGGTATGTTTTCCGGATCTTTATTCTTATGCAGTGCATTTCCTACAGCTCTTGACATCCGCTTGTTTCCGGCAAGCTCCGCTACCTGCCCATAGGTTGCCACCTGCCCTTTTGGAATTTTCTTTACTGCTTCATAAATCCGCCTGGTCGGGCTGTCCGTTACCAGTTCATAGCTTTCTGCTATCATGCGGCAGATATCTTTATCCGGGATTGTGCCATCCACGATTATGGTATTCCAGTGCTCCTTATTCTGATGATACCCCGGAATGACTGCAGGATAGGCACTCCGCCAGAAGTCTCTCCACTGTGGGTCTGCTTTTACATTCAGATTGAGAAATCCATCCCGCATATAAGTCCAGAGAAATGCCTTTTTGCTTTCCCTTACGCGCACCAGCTGCCAGTTCTGGTCATGGAACGGTGCCTCCTGATAGGTGTCCGGGAAAGACAGTCCGTATGCTAATATTTCTTCTCTTGTTTTCATGCTCCACTCTATGCTTTTGTCCATATGCAATCCCTTGTAATCTCTGCCAGACTGTGTACACCACACATTTTCATGGTATCTTCTAATTCGGTTCCTATCCTGGCAACATAAGACGCTACGCCTTCCCTGCCGCCACCGTAAACTGCTGTCACAAACGGTCTTGCGATAATTACCGCATCTGCACCTAAGGCAATTGCCTTAAATACATCCGTTCCACAGCGGATTCCGCCGTCTACGAGAATTTTCATGGAGCCTTTCACTGCATCCGCAATCCCGCCTAAGACTTCTGCTGTTGCCGGGCACTGGTCTAATACCCTGCCACCGTGGTTCGATACCACAATTCCGGCAGCCCCGGCTTCTTTTGCTTTTAAAGCTCCTTTTACCGTCATAATTCCTTTTACAATAAACGGAACTCCAGCAAGCTCTGCCACTTCCCGCAGTTCTTCCACGGTCTTACTGCCTGCCGGCGGCTCTAAATTCTTAAGAAACGGCAAGCCTGCTGCATCTACATCCATGGCTACCGCAAAGGCTTTTGCTTCGTGCACCAGTGCCATTTTTTCTTTGATGATTTCAAGGTTCCACGGCTTTACCGTTGGGATTCCAAGTCCCTGTTCTTTGGCAATTGCCTTTGTAGCTGCCACCATGACATTACTGTCTGTACCATCCCCGGTAAAAGCTGCAATTCCGCATTCCGCACAGGACGATACCAGAATATCATTATAGGAAATGTCATTGAGACAGTCTCCGTAATGCAGATTCACCGCTCCTACCGGGCCTGCAAAGAACGGATATTTAAACTCTTTTCCAAATAATTTCAGCGAAGTATCCACCGGAGCATTTTCCACAATGGTATCCATCTGCACACGAATCTCTTTCCATTTATCATAATTACGCATGGCAGTATCGCCGATTCCCTTTGCACCGGGTCCCGGCATCTGATTCCGGCAGGCGCGTCCGTTGCATTCTACACATGCCTTACAATAATTTCCAATCCTTCCTCTTGCCTGTTCGATACATTCTACATAATTCATTTTTCTTTCCACTCTTTTTCTTCTTTGACGTTTACTTATCCACATATCTATCTTCTGCCAAGCACAATCTGTATCAGATTCTTATCCAGCATTATGGTACGGTTCCACGGATTTAAAATGACTCCTTCGATTCCCTCTGCCTGCAATGCTCCTTGAAAAAGCTTTTCTATATCAGCTAAAAATGTGGATTTCACACTTCCGCCGCCTTTTAATTCTTCTTCAAAGCTGCTGAAGGCTGCCCACCAGGTCTTACCATCTGTCTCAATCGCCTGTAGCAGCATCTGGCTTCCACCCTTCGGTGGTTCCACTGCCACAATCACCTGACCGCCTTCCTGCATCCGCCGGCGGATTACCGTCAGTGTATGGGCTAACTGCTCCGGTGTTGCTTCCTGCTGCAAGCCGGCAATCGCCTGTTCGATTTTTTCATTTCCTATCAGTCCCTCATCTATCTTTTCCTTTGCCATATGTGTATTCCTTTCTGCCGGGGCTATTTTTTACTGATTAGCACATTTCCAGCAGTGCCCTCTCGAAAATCAAAGATTTTCCCTGACTGGCACTGCTCATTATAACACACTTTTGCTGGAAATAGTGGCATCTTAAAACTATCTGTATTATAATAGCATGGTATTTCATTTTAGGATTAGGAGATTAGACAACATGACACCAGCTAAAACCAGAAGTTCCAACATTGAATTATTGCGTATTCTGGCTATGTTTATGATTATTATTTTTCATATTTCTGACCACTGCGTGAAGGTACAGTTAACAGACACTGCTTCCATGCTGCGTATGAATAACGGACTGTTCTGTGAACCTGTTTTTTATAAGAAGCTCCTGCTTCTTTCCACCTTTGCTCCAATGGGAAAAATCGGAAATGTTATTTTCATTACGATTTCCGGATACTTTATGGTTTCAAAGGGAAACGGAATTAATCTTGCCAAAATTTCCAAAAAATTGCTGTTACAGCTTGGTTTTGCCGCAGTTTCCCTGACACTGGTATCTTCCTTCTGGTACCGCATGACTGACGGTGTCTTTTTAAAACTGGTCAACATCAATAAATTTAACAGTATGTCCTGGTTTGTGGGCTACTATTTCTTCATTATGGTAATCGCTTACCTCTTTTTAAACAAGTTTCTGGCAAAACTGGACAAGCAGAAATATTTTACCTTTCTGATTGTCTTATTTGCATTTATCCAGTTCCGCTGGACCGGAAGTATGGCAAATTCTCTGGCTAACGGACTCCGGACACTGCTGACCGGTATTTTCTTATATGCCTTGGGCGGTTTTATCCACCTTTACAATCCATTTGGGAAAATCAGAACTTATTGCCTCTATCTGATTATTGCAGTTTCCTTCCTGTTTATTTATATCTCTGCTTATAATGTAACACAGACCAATATTCAGACTTACTTTTTAAATGAAAGCAAAGACATTTTTATCCAGAAGATTCCTTCCTTTTCAGACTATAGCATTATTCCGATTCTTGTGGGACTTTCTCTGTTTGAAATCTTCCGGCGCATCCATATTCCATGCAGCCGCATGATTAATTTTGTGGGAGCTTCCACTTTTATGGTTTATCTTTTACATGATAATGCTTTCGCTTACAGTCTCTGGAATACACAGGACTGGATTACCCTGCTCTATGAGCATCCATATATTTACCTGTTTAAGCATCTGCGCTGGGCAGTTGCCACTTTCCTCATCGGCATCCTTTTCTATATTATTTACCTTTGCCTCGGAAAAGCCCTCAGTAAATGCAGATGGTTAGTGATGAAAGAATAATCTTCCTTATATCTGTTGCATAATTCTTCCTCTTATGCCATGATAGAATTGGTTTAAAAAAATACACGGGAGAAAAAAGAAAATGGAAGAATTTAAAAAGGATTTATTGAAAGTCTGTGGGAAAAACACCGCTGCACTGATTATTTTCTTTGTATTAGGTGGCGTTTTCCTTGCCTTCGGTCTTCTGATGTGGATTACTGCTTATGATCCGTTTGACGCACAGACCGATGGTTACGCAACAATGGAAGTTACTTATGTAATGGGGCCATTTGCGGAGCTTACTTCTGATGGAAAAGATCACACAGAATTCTATATTGCAGAGGATTCTGAAGGTTACTGGAGTATCATTGCTACCAAGGGAGAAACTTCCCTTCCGGTCTATGGTGTAGACGTAGATGACACTGTTCTCTACAGCTTACCTGCTCACACGATCCGGGGAAAAAGCACCAGCATGCCTCCTCAGGCAGCTCATTATCTGGTGGATTATCTTTCTAATACCGGACTGGACATTACTACTTACAACTATGACGAGTACTTTGGTGACCATTATCTGGATACCACACACACAGCCGTTGAAAACAGCATTGTACTCTATGTGATTGCTGCCGTATTTACAGTTCTTGGTATTATTATTTTTTCAGCAGGCGGCAACAAGAAAAAGGCCGTTAAGAAAAAGATTGCTCTCTTAGAACAGAATGGCGGTCTGCAGCGGATTTACTCTGATTTTGCCAACAGCCCACGCATTTTTTCACCAAAGCTTGGCGTTGCTGTTTCCAATCATTTCATATTGGATTACAACAATACAAAGGAAGGCTTCTATGTCACTCCTTTAGACGATATTACGAACGTTTTCAAATGTAACATGTTAAATGGTGACCCGACAACAACCAGCTATATTGCACTGGAAACTGCAGATGGTAAACGTACTCTGGTTGCCGCTCACAGTGGAAAAAGCAAAGATTTTGACCAGGTTCTTAATCAGTTAAAAGCAAATATTCATCAGGGAGGTGTTATGACATGGTAATTATCTACGGTACAAGAACAGTTTTTAAACGGGAAGGCCCGGTTGGCACTTCTGTCTGCCCAAACTGCCGGCATAATGTCATGCATACCCTTTGCAGACAGTTAAATCAGGCAACCCTTTTCTATATTCCGATTTTCAGCCACCAGAAACAGCGTGGCATTATGTGCGAAAGCTGCGGTATGATTACACCGGTCAGTGCACAGGAATACCGGGAACGGAAACAGGCTGCAAAGATGTATTATTAAACAATGTCTTATTGATATAACGTCAGCTCTTGCGGATATCTGGCAACACAAAACCGCCACATACACAGGCAATACGCACATCTGATGATGGCTTTGTCTTATGTATGTGGCGGTATTTTAATACTTACTTCTTCTTAGAATACTACGACTAAAAGCATTTTAAACTGCTCTTTTCCATATACGGCATGTGGATGTCCTGCCGGCATTACGATGGACTGTCCTTCCGTCAGTTGGAATTTCTCACCATCAATGGTTACTTCTCCAACTCCATCCAGACAGGTTACAAAGGCATCTCCGCCGGAAGCGTGTGTGCTGATTTCCTCGCCCTTTGCAAAGGAAAATAAGGTTACGCTTACTGCATCATTCTGTGCCAGTGTCTTACTTACAATCTGTCCATCCTGATATGCTACTTCTTCTTTTAAATTTAAAACTTCTTTCTTGGAAATATTTTTTAATAAATCTGCCATTTTTGTGCTCCTTATCTTTTCTTTATCTGATTTGTATAAACCTTTTTGGTGGGTTTATCCATATTATAGTAGATAACGGAGTGACTGACTGTTGGATTTCCAACATTTATGCAAAGAATTTATTTCAATAGGAAATCTCTTATTTTTTATAGTACATTCTTGCTTCATACGGACGAAGCACGGAAGAATCCTCTGTCTCTTTATAGTTGGAAATGAGAAGCTCCATACCCTCTGTCTCTTCCGTCAAAGGCATTTTCACTGTATTGCCATAGAAATTGCAGACAACAAGCAGTGTCTCATCCGCATTTTTACGCTCATATGCAAAGATATTTTCATCCTCGGCTAACAGTAATTTGAAGCTGCCGTCCACCAAAACAGGATACTCTTTTCTAAAGCTTACCAGCTTCCGGTAGCAGTTGAAAATGGAATCCGGGTCATCTACCTGGCTCTTGGCATTGATGGTTTTATAGTTGTCATTTACTTTTATCCAAGGTGTGCCTGTTGTAAATCCGGCATTTTCCGTATCATCCCACTGCATTGGTGTTCTGGCATTATCACGTCCCTTGGCATAAATGGAATTCATAACATCTTCCTTATCATAGCCTGCTGCGATACGCTCCTTATATACATTCTGGATTTCAACATCCCGGTAATCCTCGATATTATAGCGGACATTTGTCATACCCAGCTCTTCGCCCTCAAAAATGTATGGAGTTCCCTGCATTCCATGTAATAAAATTGCCAGCATTTTTGCAGACTCTACCCGGTACTCCTTATCATTGCCCCAACGGGATACGATACGCGGCAAATCGTGGTTGTTCCAGAAAAGGCTGTTCCAGCCACAGTTATAAAGCTCTGTCTGCCAGCGGTTCATAATCTGTTTTAACTTTAAGAATGGCAGCGGTGCCAGATCCCATTTATCCTTGCCTTCCTGCTGGTCCAGCCCGATGTGCTCAAACTGGAATACCATGGAAAATTCACTTCCATCCGGATTACTGTAAAGCTTTGCCCGCTCTGGGTCTGCACCCCAGGCTTCTCCTACGGTAATCAAATCTCCCTTCTGGAAAGTTTCTTTGCTCATTTCACGGAAATACTCATGAAGTCTTGGACCGTTAATGGTAATTTTCTTATCCGGCTCTTTTGCAATCTGGTCGATTACGTCCAGTCGGAAGCCGCCAACTCCTTTTTCCATCCACCATAAAATCATGTCATATATTTCTTTTCGCACCTGCGGATTTTCCCAGTTCAAATCCGGCTGTTCCGGCAAAAACTGATGGAAATAATACTGCTTTATTTCCGGTACCCATTCCCATGCACTTCCACCGAAAACGGCTTTCATATCGTTTGGCTCTACGCCTTCTTCCCCATCTCTCCACACATAGTAATCATGATATGGGTTGTCCTTACTCTTCTTTGCTTCCTCAAACCATCTGTGTTTATTGGAGGTATGATTTAAAACCAGATCCATAATGATGCGGATGTTGTGTTTCTTTGCTTCTTTAATTAAAGCCTCCATATCTTCCACACTGCCGAACATCGGGTCAATATCCTGATAATCAGAAATGTCATAGCCATTGTCCGCCTGCGGGGATTTGCAGACCGGTGATAACCAGATTGCATCAATACCAAGCTTTCCAAGGTACTCCAGCCGCTCCATAATTCCTCTTAAATCACCGACTCCGTCTCCATTACTGTCCTGAAAACTCTTTGGGTAAATCTGATATACTACTGCACTTTGCCACCATTTCTTTTCTGTTACGTTGTTACTCATTTTGTCCTCCTAAACTTTCTTTACTTATTTTATCTGCTTGCTGCTTCCCTAATGCAGGCAATTAAAAACACCAAGGAGAAAACAACCCTGTGCGATTGCATTTCAGCCATTGTTTATGCATTATAAATACTCTTCTAAAATTTCCGTATTCATTACTTCAAATTTATTTTCTTTCCATTGCATTTTTATCTTAACTGCTGCAGTCTGTCTGTCTAAAAACGCTTCATATAAAAATATATCATCTCCATCCACTGCTATTTTCCATGCTTTTGAAGAACTCAATATCCTTTCTCCAACTTTTAAGTCTTTATAACAACTATCAAATTCTTCTCTTTGATTTTCAGGCAGAACATATTCCTCTTCCAAGCCCAATTCAGGACAGGTAACTAAAATTATATCTTCCTGTTCTGTCTTTTCAATATAAATATCATATCCTGCAGAATATTGTATTCCGGTTTGTTTTCCCGGCAGATTCATTCTTGTGTACTCACTGCCATCTTTTCTCCAGATTGCAATTTCACTTCCACTCTGTATCCATGTATTTCCTGTATGCTCTCCACAAAAGACAATCTCATTTTTCCCGTCTCCGGTAATATCCGCTCCCCATACTTCAAGACCGAGAAATGTATCATCAAATGCTCCCAGTTCAAGGTGGTCACCATTTCCAAAGCAAATCGTATATACTTTCTTATTATCATTTCTGAAATACTGGAAAATACGATCTGTTTTTCCATCTCCATCGTAATCCTGATTTTTATAGTCTTCCTCAAATAATTTTACATTATCAAGATACCCTTCATACTCAGAAAGTGCTTCATCATAGCCGATATTTATTTTTTCATCTTTTGTATTGGCAATTTTTCTGTCAATTAACGAGTCATACTCTGTACTTATTTCATTCTTTTCCGAATCATCCAGTTCATCATCATAAGGAAACTTATCATTTTTACATGCAGTCAACATGATACACATCACTAAAAATATACCAATATTTTTCTTCATAGCAGCCCCAATTTTTCAAATGCATCATACAATCCATTCTGATTCACATCCCCAGTGACATAATCTGCCATAGCCTTTATCTCGTCTCCGCCGCTTCCCATGGCAACACCATAGCCACAGTATTCTAACATAGGAATATCCACTTTGGCATCCCCAAAAGCTATTGTATCTGCCACATCTGCATGAAGATATTCTAACAGATGCGCAATGGCATTGCCCTTGGTGATATTTTTTACACCCAAATCTCCAAATAATGCAATTTCGCCGGCTCCGCCCCAGGTTCCAGCCTGCAAATCCGAAAATTCGGTCACGGCATCTTTATAATCCTGATACTGATTTAAGATAAAGCTTACTTTATTTACATCATCCCGGTACAGCTCTCCATCAAAAATCATTTCCGGAAATGCATCCCGTACCTTTATTTTATCTGCGCCCTCTTTGCCTTTCCGCCTGGAATATTCCTGAATCACAGGTTCTCCAGCCTCTTCAAATCCGGCACTTGCAAACAGTCCTGCATTACTTTCCAGATAAAATTCCAGTCCGCGCTCCTTTAACCAGTCCACAATATGGCGGCACTGCTCCGGCGTAATCATCTGGTGCATAACCACATGTCCATGATCTTCCACATAACTTCCGTTTCCGCCTATCATTCCATCCAGTCCGATTTCCCAGATATTCTCATAGACTTCTGCTTTACTTCTTCCTGTGCAGATATACACTCTGTGTCCGTTTTCTCTTGCCTTCCCCACCGCAAGAACCGCTGATTCCGGCAAATGATTTTCATAATCCACCAAGGTTCCGTCAACATCCAGAAAAATGATTTTTCCCATACTGCCCGTCCTCCTACTCCTTTTCTTCTATCCTACCTGCATTTTTTGAAGAAATCAACATTTTCTTCTAATGTATTTAAATCGATTGGTCGATAAAGTTATTACATGGATGGCATTTTATTTCAAAGGATTGATTGAGATAAAGTGTCTTTATTTTTTCTGATGATTGTAAAAATGTATGGATTGTAAATTTATCAGGATATTCAAAGTGTATCTGGTTTTTGACATAAAATACCGCAGCTCTAAGATACATGTTTTTCTTTTGTTTATTAAGCCGGTCTTTCCAATGTTTGACAAATCACAGGACTGTTCGTCGAAGTGCGGATGCATCTTAAAGGCTGTTAGGGGCACTTGGAATTTCGTCTGGCAACAGGCAACGCCGGCACAGGGAAGTGCCGGCGAGGCGCATATGAACACGGATGTGAATTTGCGCCGATTGCCAGACAAAAAATTATCCTGCCGAAATTCTTAGTGCCCCTTGCAGGCTTTATCCGCATCCGTACCCGACGGACAGTACTGCGATTGTGTCAAAGCAACGGAAAGACAGCCTGACAGCAAGAAAAACATGTACCTAAGAACTGCTGGCATTTTACACCAGATAAACCCAGAATGCACTTTGAATCCCTGAAATCTTTACAAGTTACAAATATGCTTTTGCAATCACCAGACAACAACTTCTGAAAGGAGCTCTTATGGCAATTAACTCAATATGGAACAACAACTCCCCAATGGACTACCTCGGTTTTCTGTCCACTGACCCGGATAACAATACTGAGGATAACGAATGGCTGACTCATTTTCAGCAGCTTGTGCAGGAAAAGCTTTCTGAAATGAATGAGGATAAGGATTCTACAGCTACGGTAAATCCGGCTGAAGAAATTGCAAAATGGAAAGAAAATATTTATAACAAAATGAAAAATGGTGAAACCGAAGAGAGCTTTCAAATCGGTGGTCAGTCTTTCAGCATGAAGGAATGGGACAAGCTGTTAGACTCCTTTGACAAAGCGGAAGAAGCTTTACAGGAATCTATTGAGGATGAAGAAAAAGCTAAGGATAGGGAAATGGCAGAGACAGCAAAGAAAAGCATTGTAAATGATGCACCTGCCCAGCCTCTTATCGATATGCTTTTGTCCGATACCCTTAAGGTTCCGTTTCCGACAGATGCCAAAAATGAATCTGACGAAGATGCGGAAGATGTATTTTATATGGTTGCCATGGATGAAAAAGGCATCCGCTGCATCAAAAACGGGTCTGATACTTACGAATGGGAAATTGAATTTGAAGACGATTCCCAGTATGAGGCTGCCCGTGATTTCTTAGGCTGGGCTTCTCCACGAATGGACAATCTTTTATTTGCAGCCCATGACAATTTCTGGATGGATTATCTGAACGGTGACCTTGATGTAGATGCTTTTAAAGACTTCTTAGAGGGCACCAATAACGGCATTCCAAACTATGGCATTGGTGATGAGGAAAATATGTACATTGACGAGACGAAACTTCAGTGGACAAAATATATGAACCCTCTGGGTGCCCACTTTGGTACCCCGGAAGAATTATTTCCGATTCCGGAATTATAGATTAAATACAATAAAACAGGCACTTTTTTCTGTCAAAACGGGCATGTCCAAAGAAAAATGAAATTGGTAAAATAAAATCGTAAACCTTGATTTTGTCGGTTTGAATCTTACTAAAAATCATTAAAAGGAAAGGACGAATTATGGGAAAAAGAAAAAAGTTACTAGGTTTGGTTTTGGTAGTCTGTATGTTGTTTACACTGACACCGATAACTTCCCGGGCAGATGTTACAACAGAGAAATGGACAGATTTTACAGCAGCTGACTTTGCTGGCGGCAGCGGTACAAAGGATGATCCATATCAGATTGCTACAGCAGGACAGCTTGCAAAGCTGGCATCAGAAGTAAATTCTGGAGTACCTGAGCAAACACATTTGGGGGAATATTTTAAGTTGACCGCTCCAATTGATTTGAGCGGAAAGAGATGGATTCCTATCGGTTATGGAAATGCAAGTTCCAAAGCTTTTTCAGGATATTTCGATGGAAATAATCAGGTCATTACAGGCTTATATGTGGATGAACGGGGAAATAACGTCTGTGCCGGCTTGTTTGGTGTCGTAGTAGCTGTATCTGATGAAACAGTACTGAAAAATTTCTGTATTAAAAATGCTACCATCTATGCCGGAAATTCCACGGATGCAAATGCCAGTCCGGATATTTACGGTGCCGGAGTGCTGGTAGGTTCGCTTACAACGATGGGTGGTTCCAGAGCTACCTTTGTTGGAGTAGAAAACTGTCAGGGAACCGGACAGGTAGACTCCAAGATGTATGCCGGAGGGCTGATTGGTGATGCAAGCCGTGCCCATGTTTCGGATTGTTCCGCAGATGTTACTGTGACAGGAAGGTGCATCAGTGGTGGATTCATCGGAAATGTTTTCCTGGGTTCCTACAAAAACTGTACCGCCAAAGGCAATGTATCCGGAGGATGGTCAACTGGCGGGTTTGCCGGATGTGTATTTGAGTCCGACGCCAGTGTGGAAATAGAGCATTGTGCATCTTATGGCAATGTTGAGGCAAATGACTGGAATACCGGTGGTTTTGTCGGATATCTGGAAAAAGGAAAGATTCGTAACAGTGTTTCCTATGGTAATGTAAAGAGTACGGTGGCAGGCTGTGAGCCGAAAACCGGTGGATTTTCCGGTACAAATACCGAAGGAAATATTCAGAACTGTAATGCTGCAGGTACTGTAACAGGTTCTCATCCAACAATTGCACCGGGTGGATTCATTGGATATGATAATAATGGCACCACTGCTGGCTGTGCTTTTGATAAAAAGAAGAACCCTTCACTCAATGATGTAGGTGCGGATAGTGGAACACCTGGTTCCAACCAGATTAAGGCAGCAGACACAACCTCCCTGCTCTCAAATATCTGCGGCAGTTATCTTGGCGGACATACACTGTCTAAGGTTGGCAGAAAAGAAGCAACCCATCTGACAGAGGGAAATATACAATATTGGGTCTGTGCAAACTGCGGTGGTTATTTCAGTGATGCAAATGGAGCAAATATGATTACTTCTTTGGATGTTGTAATCGCAAAAACAGCAGGGCATACAGCAGACCGTACCGGATGGCATTCCGATGCGGATAATCATTGGAATACCTGTGAATGTGGTGAAAAAATAAATCAATCCGGACATAGCTTTACCTGGGTAATCGACAAGGAAGCTACGTCTACGGAAAAAGGTTCTAAGCATGAGCAGTGTACGGTTTGTAATTATGCTAAAACTGCAGTCGAAATCCCGCCGGTAAAAACCGGAACTGAAGAAACCAAAACTTCTTATAAAATTATAGAAGGAACTGAAAGCAGCTATGTCCTGCAGAGTGGCAACAGCCTTACCATCCGGGTGGATGCAGAGTTCTCTAAATTTGCCGGAATCAAAGTAGATGGTGTTCAGATTGGAAAAGATAATTATGATGTGAAGTCCGGTTCAACCATTGTTACTTTGAAATCCTCTTACCTGAATACACTGACTGCCGGAACACATAACCTGGAAATGTTGTGGACAGATGGTTCTGCAAGTACTACGTTTACCATCCAGGCAAGCGTAAACCAGAATCCAGACAATAAAAATCAGGAAACGGCTACAGCCTCAAATACCCAGCCTGCAACTCAAACTAATACAAAGCAGACTACGGATAAGTCTCCGAAAACAGGGGATTATAATAATCCTTTGGTATGGGCGGCATGGCTGATTGTTTCAGAAATTATTATTGCTGGTACCGTTTATTATCGTAAAAAGAAACATTTGTAAATAAATATTACCCCATAAAAATGCTCTCTATGTAACAAACTGTATCATTTTACAGGAAACGTTATATAGAGAGCATCTTTCATTCCGTCAAAAATGCTCCAATATGGAACCATTGTATTACCAGAAAATGATGGTCATGTTATCAAAAAAGGAGTACCGGGATTGTAGTGTTCATGATTGTGGTGTCAGGAAGAAAAAATGTGCTATATGCCCCACTTGTGATATACTTAAATATATCCGGAATCATTAAAGCAACTACGAGAAACACGCTTTGCGAGTTTCTCGAGTTATCGCGGTGCTCGCCAAATCTGCATGCAAGCATGCGATTTCTCTCGCTACTCGCGTAAATCAAAAATTGGGATAGGAAAATTTTTCATTGAAAGGAACGGGGATACGATGATATTATCGGACAGAGCCGTACTTCCTTTAACCGGAAGCACATTTGAGCCAGGAAACACTGAAAAAGTAATTAAAGAAATGGAAGATAAAGAATCAGCACCGATTGCATTAGCAGAATATTATTACTTTTCTGCCAATGCAGAACTGTGTGCAGAGACTGTGAAACCATATTTGTCACATGAAGATATCATGCTTCGTTTATCTGCAGATATGCTCTATACCTTTGCCAATCTGACAATTGGAGATTCCAGAGCGGCACAACAGGCCAGAGAGGATATACAGCGATGCATGGTTCAGGTGGTACAGGAAAATGCAACGATGGAGCAAAAGGCGTCCTGTCTGTTTGCCTATTATGTAACTAATATTTTTCTTCATATTACGCCAGAAAAAAAGGTGCCGCCGTTTCTGCAGTATATCCCATATCTTCCGACCGGACAGAGATTGTTTGCAATCAGCCTTCTGGCACATGAAACTTATTTAAGGCAGGAATATGCCCGGGCAAAGGGGCTTGTCCAGGGAGCTTTTTTGATGGCAGATACGACATATCCCATCCCCATAATATATCTGAAGTGTGTACAGGCAATGTGTCAGATTAATCTGAAAGAACAAAAAGAAGCCATACACTCAGTAAATTCTGCATGGGAAATGGCCAGACCGGATAGATTTTGGGAGCCATTTATTGAGTATCATGGGCTGTTACAGGGATTATTGGAGGTCTGTGTCCGAAAAAAAGAACCAGAGATTTATAAGCAGTTGGCAGGCGGGATAATCTCATTTAGTCGTAGCTGGATGAAAATCCACAATCCTAAGATGCAAAAAACAGTGACGGATCTCCTGTCTCCATTGGAGTTTTCCATTGCAATGCTGGCATGCCGGAACTGGACCAAACAGGAAATTGCAGAATATTTAGGATTTTCAGTGAACACAGTTAAGCATTATATATCAGGAATTCTGGAAAAGTTAGGTATCGATAAACGGGATAAAATAAAAAATTTTGTAAATCAATGATATACGAAGGAGAAGGTTTATGTAAATCCACAGACCGGTGTGAAAACCGTGGTATTTTCCATGCCGGAAAATAACGGTGCGACCTATGAACTGTTTTCCCTTGACGATATTTATAATCAGTATAACTACGGGGATATGTATCAGATTGACAAGACGGTTCTCTTAGGATTTGGTCTGGGACGACAGATTAACGGCTCTTATACCATTGACATCAACGGTCTGAACCCTTCCCATATACAGCCTTTGAACCCCCTTCTTAAGAAAATGTTTTCACGAGTATAAAAACTGCGAGGGACACGTAAATCGTGTCCCTCTTTTTTTGTTTATTTCTGGTTTGCCGGTTCCATATTAACGGCTTTTCCCTTTATCTTCGCATGCTTCATGGCATTTAAGACTTCTTTGCCATATTCTCTTGGTACTTCCACAAAGGTATATTTATCAAACATATCAATGGCTCCCACCAGTCTGCCCGGCATACCGGACTCTCCGGCGATGGCGCCAAGAATATCTCCCGGCTTAATCTTGTCTTTCTTTCCAATGTTGATAAACAGTCTTACCATTCCCTCTTCTGCACCGGTATTGGCAAAGTCGTATTCTTCTTTTTCAGAAGAACTCTCCCCTGCACCCATTGCCTGATAGAGGAAAGCTGCTGCAATATCCATGGCAGTATAATCAGCTTCATTTACCTGCTTCTCAATCAGCTCTATCATATCAGAAAGATTCTCTTCCTCAATGATAGTTCCAATCTGTTCCATGATATTTTCAGCTTTTATCTGTGCCACATCATCAGTGGATGGAATCGGCTGTGCTAAAATCTTTGTCTTGCAGTAACGCTGGATATCTTTTAATTTATAGACTTCCTTGCCTTTTACAAAAGAAAATGCCTTACCACAACGGCCTGCACGTCCGGTTCTTCCGATTCGATGTACATAATATTCATCATCCTGCGGCAGGTCATAATTAAATACCGCTTCTACATCATCTACGTCAATTCCTCTTGCTGCCACATCCGTTGCAATAAGAATATCCGTCTTTCCTTTCCGGAAATTATTCATGACCCGGTCTCTCTGGGACTGCTTCATATCTCCATGAAGTCCCTCTGCACTATAGCCTCTGCCGGATAATTCCGTTGCCAGCTCATCTACCATTTTCTTGGTATTACAGAATACCAATGAAAGCTTCGGATTATAATAATCCAACAGTCTCGTAAGGACATCCACTTTATCCTTGCGCTTTACATCATAGTAGTACTGGTCAATGTTGGCTACGGTGAGTTCCTTTTTTACAACCTTGATATGGACTGCATCATGCTGGTATTTTCTTGTAATGTCAAGAATCGGCTTTGGCATGGTTGCAGAAAACAGTACGGTCTGATGCTCTCCCGGAATATATTCTAATACAGTTTCTATGTCCTCACGGAATCCCATATTTAACATTTCATCCGCTTCATCTAAGACGATGGTATGGACAAAATCCGGGCGGATGGTTTTTCTGCGAAGATGGTCCAGCAATCGTCCCGGTGTTCCGATAATAATCTGTACGCCACCCTTTAGGGCTTTAATCTGGCGGGAAATGTCCTGTCCACCATACACTGGCAGCACTTTTACACCATGCATATATTTTGCCAGCTTACGGATTTCGTCTGCCACCTGAATGGCGAGCTCTCTGGTGGGAGATAAAATCAAAACCTGCGTTTTCCGTAAAGACGGGTCTACTTTCTGTAAAATCGGAATTCCAAAAGCTGCTGTCTTGCCGGTTCCGGTCTGAGCCTGTCCGATAACGTCCACACCTGATAAAACCACCGGGATTGCCTGACTCTGAATCGGTGTTGCCTCTTCAAATCCCATGTCCGCAATTCCTCTTAAAATCTGCGGATTTAAATCTAATTCATCAAATCTGATTGTATTCATTCTTTTCCTTCCTGTTGTGGGAACTTTTTCCCATCTGTCAGTAACCTGTTCTCCAGTCACTTTATAAAAAGCCACCGCGGCTAATCATAACAGACTGTTTTTTGCTTGTCAATTTACTGCAACAGATTTTTCTTCGACAAAATCAGCGCATCCTTCTGCTTTCTGGTCAGCTTTTTATAGGCTGCTTCCTTCTGCATGGCCTCCTCCTTCGTCCCGGATTCCTCTAAATACCGCAGCTCCACCGGTCCCCGGTTTCTGGTATACTTTGCTCCTTTTCCACTGTTATGTGCTTCAATCCGCTTGTCGATATCAGTCGTCCAGCCGGTATAGAGGCTCCCATCCCGGCAGAGCACCATATAAGTGTAATTATGTTTCTCTTTCATGTAATCCTTCCTATGTAGACCGGGCACCGCCCAGTCTTATCTCTATATAAAGCAATCGACCAAAAAAGTATCTTACTCATATTCCATAAACTGGTAAAAAAGTATCGATTGCGGATTTTTGGCCGTTACATTTTATCTTATGCAGTTTTCTTATGTATGTTCCATTTACCGACAGCTTCCAATACAGATTCCTCCCCGGTTTTCTTCTTTGACCTGATAGAGTAAATCATCGGCTTTCTGCAAAAAGTTCTTCATCGTTCTGTCCGCATCCGGTATATCATAACAGATTCCCTGGGAAATGGATACATAGTGCTGTGCCTCTGAAAAAGCGTGCTCCATATCAAGGTCACGGATGCTTCGCTTTAATTTTTCTGTAAGAATGACTACGGCTTCCCTGGAATATCCCTCATAAATTAAAATGAATTCATCCCCGCCATACCGTGCACAGAAAATATTATCCTTTTCCGCTAACTTCTGAATTTCCTTTGCTACACGGCAGATACATAAATCACCCTTCTGATGCCCATAGTTATCATTATATTGTTTAAAATAATCGATATCCAGTATTTCCACTGCCACTGGAATTTTCTCTGCTATGGCATGTTCGAATACCTTCTGTGCATGCTGTTCTAACCGATAGCGGTTCGGGATTCCGGTCAGTGCATCGGTCTGGGACTGCTCTAAGAGAATCCTGTTTTCTTTTTCCATCTTCTTTCTGCTGTGGTTCGTCTCTTCCAATGTATAACGCATATCTAAGATGCAGGTCATGATATATTTATTTTCTTTTTCCAGTATCTCGGACAATTCAAAAAACAAACCGCATGCCTGCAGATATTCACGATTCTTTTCCTGCCGCTTATAATAACGGATTTTTAAAGTCAGAATCCGCTTCTGCATATAAATAATCTTAGCTTCCCTTGCCATCTTCTCTAAAAGTTCTACTAATTTCCAGAATTCCTCTTCCTTTCTGGTATCTAACAGCATCTCACAATAAGCATAAAGATCATCAAAAATATCAAGAATCGGCATTCTGGTATCTGATACCTTCTGCACAATTGCTATATTCCGGTCACATTCTTCTTTCTTTCCCATGGCATTACAGAGTCTTGCTTCAAAGCAGGCAAAGGCAATCTGCTCTAACTCTTCCAGATGTCCACTGCACACCTCTTTTGCCCGCAGTGCATATTCCTGTGCCTGCATATACTCTTCCTGATAAAAGCAGCTGTTTCCCAGTCCTATATAGATATTCAGAAGATAACTGTAATATTCCGGTATTTCCTTATTCTTCTGCAATAAATCATATGCCTGCTCTAAATATTTTTCTGCCTGCCGGTATTCCCCAAAATTATTATAAAGCATACCGATATTAATATTGATAATAATACCAATATCATATAATTTATATTTTTCACAATACATTCTGGCATTCAGATAATAATCCATGGCAAAAGGAGCATTTCCACGATTCATGGATGTAATGGCAAGAATATTATAGGCTCTTGCCAATAAACCATGCTGTCTGGAATGCTCCAGGTATGGCAGGGAACAGGAAAGATTGCGAAACAGTTTATCCACATCATTCAGAAGATAATATGTCTCGCCACTGTAATAATAGGCATAGCCTAACAGTTTCTCATCATCCTGCTCTCTGGCATAATCTCTTATATTTTTACATAGCATCAATGTTTTTTCGGCATCTGTTCCCCGATTCTTCCGGACACCCTCTAACCATTCCAATACTTCGCTGCTGTAAGCATTAAAATCCATCTTTTTGCGCACCCTTTTTCGTATTTTTTAATGTCTTTTATTATATAGGTATGCGGCTCTTTTTTCAAGTATGGCTCTTTTACTCAAAGAAGCTTACCGGGTCTACCGGTTCGCCATCTTTTTGTAAAGCAAAATAAAGATTACTTCCTTCCACGGAATAATATTTCGTCGGTTCCGCAATATAACCTACCAGTTTTCCTTTGCCGACAATGTCGCCCACTTCATACGGCACTTCCTTAAGCTGCCCGTAAATAGCACTATAACCATCTCCTAAATCCATCGTCACGGTACATCCTGTGACCGCACTGTTGGAAATATCAGTTATCTTTCCTTCTGCGGCTGCGGATACCCTGTCATTTACTTCTCCTGCAATAATCACTGCCGGATTATATTTATACTGATCCAGCGTTGCAAAATACACGGTCTGATCCATGCTGTAATTTAAGACTACATTACCCTGTAATGGCCAGTTTAATCCATCCTCTTCCGCAAAATGCAATGTTTTTGTGGTGGCTGCTGCCGCCTTTGTCTCAGGCTCATTTTCTACCTCAGCCGCTGCATTTGTTGCATTTTCTTTTTCCGTCTGCCCGCTGTCGGACTGTGCCTGTCCATCCGAATCCTTTGAAGCAACTACGTTATCAGAAGGTTTTATGATACTGTCTGTCTCTGCCAGTTTCTCCGATGTTTCTTCCTCTGTCTTTGGAAGCGTTGCCACAAAATCATCCGAAGCTCCATCTTCTTTCTTATTGCCTTTGTCTTTTCCTGCATCCTTATCTGCAACATTTTCCTGCTGCTTTTTTTCTTCCTTCTGGGAATAACTATATACTGCTGTCATTGCTCCTGCTGCCAGTACCATGACAGCCAGGGCAATCATCCATGATCTTCTTCCTTTCATTTTCTCACCATCCATATCTTATTTTTTATAAGTATGAACAGTTTTTTCATATATTATTCTTTTTTATATTTTATTCTTCTTTATATTTCATTTTTTTGTAATTTCAATTCCGGAATAATAATAGCTTAAAATTTCCTGATAAGTTTTTCCCTCTTTTGCCATCTCATTTGCTCCATATATGCTAAGTCCATAACCGTGTCCTAAACCTTTGGTCACAATACGTACCCTGCCGTCGATTTCCCTGATATAAAAACAGGCGGAATTCAGGGAAAATGCCTTGCGGAATTCCTCCCCGCTGACACTACTGTTCCCAACCTGTATGGTTTTTACATATCCGCTTTCTTCCCGCTCTGTCACCACCAGCGTATTCACCCAATCCTCCGTTGTAAGTCCTGCTTCCGGAAATGCCTGATTGCAGGTATCCACCAGTTCTCCTGCATCATAGAATTCCACCTTAAGAAAATCCTCTGATGTAATGTCCCATATGGATTCCACACTTTTGAGATAAGGAAGCTCTGTCCCTCTCGTTTTCTCTGCACTAACTGCAAAATAGGGAGCCTCAATTTCCTGTCCCTGATATGTTAAGACTTCCCCCTCGGTATCTATCAGGCAATTTTCTAATTTCTGATAATATCGATTATAATTTTCATTTCCAAATAATTTGGTCTGCTCTGCAACACTCAGTCCCGTCTCCGGTGCTTTTCCCTGCGACAGGGCATATTCATAATTGGTCCGCACAATAACTGCCTGCGCACGAATCGCTTCTTCTTCATAGGTAACCGGGATATCCCGTGCCAGAATAGACACAAGAGCAGCCATCTTCTCTTCTTCATCGGGATGACTGCTCTTATGTTGCATTTCATTGCTGTCTGTATCCAATAATATCTCATCCCCCTGGAACACCAGGGTCATAAGTATCGGTAATCCTGCAATAATCAGACACAGACACAGTATCATTTTTATTTTTTCTTTCATATCCTGTCCACTCCTGTTCTACATATATATGTAACAGAAATGGATGTATACCAGTAAAATATTACTGTTTCATACGCTGTCCTATCTCATTGGAAAGTTCCGCAAACTGCTCTAAGGACAGTGCCTCTCCACGAATGTTCTCCGGAACTCCAAGGCTTACGATACTTTCCTGTATTACCTCTTTCGGCAAATGTATCTCTGGGGAATTATTCAGTCCGTTTGCCAGTGTCTTTCTGCGCTGGTTAAAGGATGCCCGGATAATACGGAACATCAGTTTCTCATCTTCCACTTCTACCGGCGGCTTCTCATGCCGGGTCAGACGGATGACCGCACTACCTACATTCGGTCTTGGCATAAAACAGTTCGGTGGTACATTTGCCACGATTTCCGGCTTCGCATAATACTGTACTGCAAGGGAAAGTGCTCCATATTCCTTGCTTCCCGGTTTCTCCTGCATACGCTCTGCCACTTCCTTCTGCACCATAATCGTAATGCTGTCAATTGGCACATGGCTTTCAAACAGTCCCATGATAATCGGTGTGGTAATATAATAAGGCAGATTCGCTACAACCTTGATTGGTTTTCCCTGGTTCTTCTCTTCTGCCAGCTTACAGATATCAAGCTTTAAAATATCTTCATTGATTACTGTTACATTGGAATAATTCTTCAGTGTGTCCGACAAAATCGGAATCAGATTCTTATCTATCTCCACCGCAACCACTTCTCTTGCCCGCTCGCAAAGATACTGTGTCATGGTTCCGATTCCCGGACCAATCTCCAATACGAAATCATCCTCCGTCACTCCGGATGCATCGATAATCTTATCCAGCACATGAGTATCTATCAAAAAATTCTGCCCGAATTTCTTCTGAAAATTAAACCGGTACTTCTGCAGTACCTCTATTGTATTCTGTGGATTTCCTAATTCCGCCATGCCTGCTCCTTTATTTAACCGCTCTTTCTTTTTTTCGAATAAATGTTCGTTTTTTGTTGCCAACTGCATTTTTCTGTGTTACAATCATTTTAGAACAAACGTTCTGATTTGTCTAGTCCTTTTTATGATAACAGAGGAAAATAGTTCTACGCAACTATTATTGGGGATTTTTATAAAACTTACAATGGAAGATGGATGGCTGGAAGCCTGTCTTGTCTTTTTCTTATGGAAAAGCAGCACTGTTCATCGAAGGACAGATGCCTGATAAGGGCTGCTAGGGGCACTTGGAATTTCATCTGAAAGCAGGCAACGCTGGTACAGGAATGTACCAGCGAGGCACATTTGAACAGGGATGTGAATTTGTGCCGGTTGCCGGATATAACTACATACTCCATAGAAATTCTTAGTGCCCTTTGCAGGCATTATGCGGCAGCTGGCGTTTGATGAACAATGCTGCTCTTACCTGATAAATCATTATGACAGGCTTCCACCACTACTTCCTTTGCAAGTGCTTCCATATATTTGATAGAAAAAGAAAAGGTGATTGCTTTGAATATAACAGAAAACATGTCTTTATTGGAAAAACTGACCATCCTTTCGGATGCCGCCAAATATGATGTTGCCTGTACCTCCAGCGGTGTAGACCGCAAGGGAACCGGCCATGGCATGGGTAATTCCATTGCTCCCGGAATCTGCCATACCTTCTCTGCCGATGGACGCTGTATTTCCCTGCTTAAGATTCTTTTTACCAATGAATGCATTTTCCGCTGTGCCTACTGCCAGAATAACTGCAACAATGATGTGCCAAGGGCTTCCTTTACACCGGACGAAGTCTGTACCCTTACCATGGAATTTTACCGCAGAAATTATATTGAAGGTCTTTTCTTAAGCTCCGGTATTCTCATCAGCCCGAATTATACTATGGAACTGATTTATCAGACACTTTACCAGCTCCGTGTCCGCCATCATTTTAACGGATATATTCATGTAAAAGCTATTCCCGGTGCCGACCCGGTTCTCATTGAAAAAGTAGGATTTCTTGCTGACCGTATGAGCATTAATCTGGAGCTTCCGACCGCAGACGGACTGAAGGCTCTTGCACCAAATAAGTCCCGCAAAACCATCTTAAAGCCCATGCGTCTGATTCAAAATGGCATTATGGAAAATCAGAATGAGCTGATGGTTTACCATAAGACCCCGAAATTTGTACCGGCAGGCCAAAGCACCCAGATGATTATCGGTGCCACCCCGGAAAACGATTATCAGATTATGAAGGTAGCAGAAGGCTTATACCAGAATTTCCAGTTGAAACGAGTCTTCTACTCAGCCTTTGTCAATGTAAATCACGATTCCAATCTGCCAACCCTTCCCGGTGGTCCACCCCTTCTGCGGGAACACCGCCTGTATCAGGCAGACTGGCTGCTTCGCTTCTATGGTTTTTCTGCCGGAGAGCTACTAAGCGAAGACCGTCCGGATTTTAATATCTTCTTAGACCCGAAATGCGATTGGGCACTCCGCCACTTAGAAGCCTTTCCGGTAGAGATTAACCGGGCAGATTACAACACCTTACTACGTGTTCCGGGCATTGGTGTGAAATCTGCCAACCGCATTGTAAAAGCCCGCCGGCACAGCCGCCTTGACTTTTCCGATTTAAAGAAAATCGGAGTTGTCTTAAAACGGGCTGCCTACTTTATTACCTGCTCCGGTCGTATGATGTATTCCATTCCACAAAATGAAGATTATATCTGCAGCTGTCTGATGCAGAATAAAACTCAGATTCCGAAGGAAATACGGGATTCCAGTTATAAGCAGATTTCCTTCTTCGATGAAGATGCTTTAAGTGATTTTAAACTGACCACCAACGATTTATGCGTCGGATAAACTGCTATAACCATGATTTTTCAGTAAACAGGAAAGGACTTTTTCTTATGCATATATTTCTCTGTGAAGATTCCATCGATGGCATCTTTACCGGCATCTATGATGCCTGGGCCAGCAGATACGGGCACAAAAATATAAAGCTTTGTATCAATGATACAATAACTTACGAACTCTTTTCTGAATATATTACTGTCACACCGGATTCCGAAAAGAGCGAAAAGGTTGGACGCACCATTATTGCCCATCTTGGCATGGAGGTCTATCAGGATATTCTTCAGGCGGTTCTTGCCCATGATGATAAGAAAAAGAATGAGCATCCGGACAAAGCCGACTGCATTTACCGTACACTCTTATATGGATTTTCTTTAGCGGATGGTCATCGGATTTTACAGGCTCTTGGCAATCCTTATATTGCAAGAGTCTTTGAACTAAGTCGTTCCACCGGAAATGAAGCCCACCATCTGCTTGGTTTTTTACGTTTTCAAGAACTGGAAAACGGAGTCCTGTTTTCTACCATCCACCCTAAGAATCAGGTGATTTCCGTTCTGGCAGAACATTTTACTGACCGCCTTCCACAGGAACATTTTATGATTTATGACGCAACACACCAGATTGCCGCCATTCACAAAGCCGGCAGTGGATACATCCTTACGGATGCATCCAATTTAAATCCGGACGTTATCACACGGCTTTCCCCTGCCGAGAAGGAATACCAGAAGCTCTGGTGCGGTTTCTTTGACAGCATTGCCATTGAAGCAAGAAAGAATCCGAAGCTGCAAAGTCAGAATATTCCAAAACGATTCTGGAAAGACACGGTGGAACTGGCATCCGGTAAATAAATGTTTCTATTGTTTTCTGGCAGACTTTACCTGGCAGTCTCTACCCGGCAGACATTACCCGGCAGCAGAGTACATGCAGATGGAACCATAAACTGGATAATGTCTACTTTGCGCCATATCCTGGAAAAGATTTGTGACAAACATGAAATTCTCCTGTTTTTCGACGAAATCCAGTGTGGCTACGGACGTACCGGCAAAATGTGGGCAAGCCAAAACTTCGACGTTGTGCCTGATATTATGACAGTTGGTAAAGCCATTGCCGGCGGTCTTCCAATGAGTGCCGTGATTTCCACCCCGGAAATTATGGATAAATGGCCGGTTGGTACCCATGGAACCACTTTTGGTGGAAATCCTTGCGCTGCCGCTGCAGGATGCGCTGTCTTAAAGTAATTCGAAGATGGCACCTTAATTGAAAATGTCAATAAAATGGGGGCTTACTTAAAAGAGAAATTATTTGCTTTAAAAGAAAAATATCCTTGCATCTCCGATGTCCGTGGTATCGGTCTTATGGTTGCCATTGAATTTTCCCATAAGGATGGCTCCCCGGCACCAGACATCTGGGCAAAAGTAAAGAAGGGCTGCTTAGAACGCCATATGCTTACCTTAAACTGTGGCGTAAATGGAAATGGTATGCGGTTTGCCACTCCATTAAATGTCAAAAAAGAAGAAATCGATGAGGGACTTTCTGCCTTCCGAGCGTGTTCTTGCAACACAATATGGAGTCAGCCGTAATGTCATCCGGGAAGCCATCAAGATTCTTACCGAGAAAAAACTGGTTACGAATGTAATCGGCAAGGGCAATTATGTTACGCTTCCAAATGAAACGGATCTTGTAGATATGGTTGAATCTGCCCTGAACACTTCCGCTTCCTGTCTTCTATATGACACTGAATAACCTGATCAGTAAATCGATTTATTATGGCGAAGGAAATACCTCTTATGGAAGAATTACTGCACAGCAGGAGCATGAACAAATTTTATTATCCCTTAAGAACCGGGATATGGATGCTTATAAAAAGGCTATCCACTTACACTTAGAATTAATCAGGCAGCTACTCCAGTAGGAGTGCTGCCCTTTTTTTGTTCCATACTACTGATATTTTTCCAGTATCCGTTTCGCCTGCTCTTCATCTATCTGCAGTTCTTCCTGCAATAATGACAGAATTTCCGTATCTTCTTTTCCAAGTTTACGGCTGAGTTTTATAATGCCTTCTTCCAGACCTTCTTTCTTACCTTCTTCCAGTCCGGCTTTTCTTCCTTCTTCTTCGCCCTGTTTTCGAATCCTCTCTTCTCTCTCAAAACTCTTCATATATGCAAGACCTACCTCTCCATCCCGCTTGACTGCTGTTACCATCCGGTGTAACTTTTTCAGATTCTCGGTGGAAGCATTCTCTATGGATGAATGCTCCATGTAATGCAGTAGCTGTTTTAATATCTACTTCACTTTTTGAAATAATTTTTTTGCATTCTCCCAGGTAACTGCTTCCACTTCTTCCGGTGTTGTTCCGGTCAGTTCAGCGATGGTTTTTACTACATAAATAAGATTTCTTGAATCGTTCCGGGTGCCACGATGCGGTTCCGGTGCCATATATGGACAGTCAGTTTCCAATACAATGTGAGGCAGTCCGATTTCTGCTACGGTCTCCTTTAACTTCTTTGCATTTTTAAAGGTAACTACACCGCCGACACCAATGTAATATCCCATTTTCACATATTCTTTCGCCATTTCCTTTGAATAAGAATAACAATGTATGACACCCGGAATGCCATCCTTATGCGCCTGCTGCATAATATTCATGGTATCCTCTGCGGCATTTCTGGAATGAATGATAACCGGAAGACTCATCTCTTTTGCCAGCGCAAGCTGACGGCAGAACATTTCCCGCTGTGCCTGCTGCACAGTTGGCTCCTTATCCCAATAATAATCAAGCCCGATTTCTCCGATGGCAACGGTTTTCTCCCAGGAAGCCTTTCCCTTTATCCATGCTAAATTTTCTTCCGTTGCATCTTCGATATTGCTTGGATGAATTCCGATTGCTGCATAAATATAATCGTATTTCTCTGCCAATGCTACGCTATCCACACAGCCGGCAAAGTCCGCGCCCACGTTAATTACCCGCTTTATGTTCTGCTCCGGAAGAGAAGAAACAAGCTGTTCTCTGTCCTCTTTGAATTTCTCATCATCATAATGTGCATGTGTCTCAAAAATCATAAAAATCCTCTTTCTTTTTTATAAATGCTGGTAATAAAATACCGCCAGCTGCGTCCGGTCTCTTAGGGACAGCTTTTCTAATATGCTGCTGATATAGTTGCGGACGGTTCCCTCACTTAAAAATAATGCTTCTGCAATTTCTTTATTGCTGCGTCCAAGTGCCACCTGGTGAATGATTTCCTGCTCTTTTTCACTGATATCATAGCTGGCATAATCAAAGCTTTCCTTATTCTGCATCAGAACAGGAAGCTTATTCACAATTTCCCCACCAAAGACACTCTGTCCGCTCATGACTGCATTTAACGATGGAACAATTGCTGCAAAATCCTGCTTCAGGCAATAGCCTTTTGCACCGATTCGTAACGCCTCCACAATATATTCATCATCAGAAAATGTGGTCAGAAACAGCACCCTTGCCGTCTTGTCTTCTGCTAGAATCTGCTCTGCCGCATCCAGCCCATTCATAGGCTTCATCTGGATATCCATTAATAAAATGTCCGGCTGGAGCTCTTCATATAATTTTACCGCTTCGCTTCCATCAGTGCCTGTTCCAACTACCTCTACTCCCTTGGCGCAGAGAATGGTCTGCAGGGAAAATACCACATCTTCGTCATCATCTATTATCAGGACTCTCATACTGCCTCCTCTTTCTTTCGAATTGATATAAATATTTTAAAACCTTTTTCGCAGTTTACATGAATGCTTCCGCCCAGCGACTCCACACGTTCCCGCATATTCGAAAGTCCCATTCCTCCGGCTGCGCTCTTAAGGTCATCCTTTTCTTCCCGCATCTGCTCCGTTGCTTTTTTCTGCTTTTCCTCATCCGTACCATTGTCCTCGATGGTCATCTGATACAGTGCCGGATGTTCCCTGAGAACAATCTCAACCCGGTCACCATTGCTGTATTTTACAATATTTGACATTGCTTCTTTTACGGCTGCGATAAAACAATATTTGACTTTTCGTGGAACATTCTGTGACATATCGTATTCCAAATCCAGATGATAATGCTGCTTCATTTCCCGGGTCGCCTCTAATAATGCCTGCTTTAAATCCACGGAATCATCATGCAAATCATGCACACTTTCCCGGATATTATTCATGGCAAGATTTAAGGTATCATTTACCTTTAAAAGCTGACCATGCAGCGGCTCTTCCTCATATACGGTGCTCAGTGCTCCCATCTGAAGAATTGCCCGGGACAGCATATGTCCCACGTTATCATGGATTTCTCTTGCGATCCGGTTCCGCTCCTTTAGCGTTGCCATATAGATTTCTGTATCCTGTTCCTCTAAAAGCTTGCGGTTCTTCTCCCGCATCACAAGGCTTAACTCTGTGCTGGTATCCCTAAGCCGAATCAGATTCCGCTTCAACTCCGTTGCCTGCCTGGTGCAATAAGACAACAGCACCGCTGCCAATGACAAAAAGAGCCAGATGGCTGTCATCCACGGCTGGTACACCGGTAATGCATAAAAGAATAAAACTGCAAATCCCATACCCCACCACAGGCCAAACCAGAAGCTGTCAAAAAACACCAGCGGCAGCAAAAAAGTAAATCCCGGCTCGATTAGGCACAATACTGCCATTGCTATCAGCAATGCGCCAATGACTTTCCGGTTTTCAATATAAAGAGTCAACGCTGCTACAATCAGACCAATGATAAAGATTACTACTCTGCGGTAGTCTCCCTCTAACTGGAAAATAAGGCAGCTGCACATGGCAAAAAGAAGTAACTTATCCAGTATTCTTAACATTCTTCTTCCCCTTCCTTAGGGTTCTACTGCATTTACTGTATCATTTTTCCTAAGATATGACAAATGTCATTTTAAATACTGACAGAATACACTTACCAGTCCTCCGGTCACTCTACTATACTACATTTATAAAACCGCTATTATTTATCTACAGGAGGCATAACATGGATGCAATACAGATTTCACACTTGAAAAAATATTATTCCGATATAAAAGCAGTAGATGATATTTCTTTTTCTGTTAAAAAAGGAGATTTATTCGGACTGCTTGGTGTAAATGGTGCCGGAAAATCCACTACGATTCATATTCTTTGTACCTTACTGAAAGCAACTGCAGGAACTGTCAAAATATGTGATTACGATGCTTTAAAAGAAGCCGATGCCATCCGCAATAAAATTGGAGTTGTTTTTCAGAATAATACTTTAGATGATTATCTGACAGTAAAAGAAAATCTTTTGATGAGAGGCTTTCTATATGAAAAAGATTTAAAGACGGTTCAAAAAAATCTCTATGAGATTGTCGAAATTCTTAACATTCAAAATTTATTATCACGACCTTTTCGTAAATTATCCGGTGGTCAGAAACGACGCTGCGAAATTGCCCGGGCACTCATGAATACTCCTGAAATATTATTTCTAGATGAGCCTTCTACCGGGCTTGACCCGCAGACCAGAAAACTTATGTGGGACTGTCTGGAAAGTCTCCGGTTAAAGCGCCATATGACAATTTTTCTCACCACACACTATATGGAAGAAGCCTCTATGGCACAACAACTTTGCATTATGGATGCCGGAAAAATCATTGCTTCCGGCTCTCCATCCCAGTTAAAAAATAAATATGCTTCCGATACTTTAAAAATCTATACTGACAAAATTACACCATTGAACCGGGAATTGGCTGCTCTTTCACTGGCTTCTTATCGTCTCCCTAACGGAATTGCAATTCCCCTATCTACTACCAAAGATGCTTTGCATATCATGCCCCGGATAACCACTCCCTATGATGGCATTGAAATTATTCAAGGCAGTATGGATGATGCTTTTATTCAAATAACAGGAAAAAAACTGGAGGATTAACCTATGATACTAATTTCATTTATAAAACGTAATATCTTACTTTATTTCCGAGACCGAATCAGTGTATTCTTTTCTCTTCTTTCTACTCTTATTGTGTTAACCCTTATGATTGCATTTCTCGGACAGGGAAATATTGATTCCACAATTCAGGTTCTTGGAACCGGTCTGAAATACGAAGCTGTTCATGCATCTTCGCTCATCATTATCTGGACCATTGCCGGTATCCTGGTTGTCAATGCCGTAAGCATTTCCATGACTCTGGTGGGAACCATGGTAAGAGATGAGGAATCCGGTAAGATATCTGCATTTTTTGTTGCACCCGTAAAACGCGGATACTATGTTGCAGGTTATGTCATTGCTGCAATTATTGTCTCCTTTATCATGTGCCTGCTCACATTGATAATCGGAATCATCTATCTTGGTATTTCCAATGGCTCCTTTATAACTGCCCATGATACTTTAGAAATTCTCTTTACACTTCTTGCAATTATTTTTTCCTCTGCTTCCTTTGTCTTTTTATGCGCTTCTTTTATTCATACCAATAGTGCATTCAATGGTCTGACCACGCTTTTGGGTACTCTGATTGGATTTTTTGCTGCAATTTATGTTCCATACGGCAACATGCCCCAGACTCTTAAATATATCATCCGCTTTCTTCCAGCCTTTCAGGGATCTTCCGCCATTCGTGAAATCTGGATGAATCAGGAATTGCAATGGTTTCATTGCCCCTCCGAAATAAAGACCGGATATGCGGATTATATGGGACTTACCATTTCTTTTGGAAATGCCACTCTTTCCCCTCATATGAAAATACTATATATGTTTATCTCAAGTCTTATCTTCCTTGGTCTTGCAACGGCTATTCTTTCAAGGAAAAGACAACAGGAACGTTAAGATATGACAAATGTCATTTTATTTCCTGACAGAATGCACTTACCTTCTGCAGCTCTTTTCCCTATACTTATGCTATAGGCGATTGCGAGATGAGAAAATTTTATAAAAAAGCTGGCTTGCCAATGTCTGGCAAAAGCGCTGGAGCGTTCATCGGAATACGGATACCTTATGAGGCTTGTTAGGGGCACTTGGAATTTCGCCCAATATCCGGCAACGCCGGTACAGGGATGTACCGGTGAGGCGCATATGAACATGGATGCGAATTTGCGCCGATTGCCGAAAAAACTACTCATGTTTCGAAATTCTTAGTGCCCTTTTCAAGCATCATGCAGTATCCAGTTTCGACGAACACTCCAGTGCTTTTGATGTAACACAGCAAAACAGTTTTTATAAATTTCTTTTCTCCTCTCGCAATTGCCTGCACAACCAATCAACCTAAAAAAGGAGGAAACCTATGAGTACCCCAGTTGTAAAAATAGAAAACCTGGTGAAACGCTACAAAGAGCTTGTAGCATTAGACCACTTTAACTTAGAGATTGAAGAAGGTGAGATTTTCGGTCTGCTCGGTCCAAACGGTTCCGGCAAGACTACCACCATCAACTGCCTTCTTTCTCTGCTTTCCTATGACAAAGGAAACATTGAAGTATTTGGGAAAAAGATGAACCCGGATAGTTATGACCTGAAGCGGCAAATCGGCGTTGTTATGCAGAACGTTGCCGTAGTGGATGAACTGACGGTATATGAAAACATTGATTATTTCTGTGGGCTTTATGTAAAAGATAAAGCACTCCGGAAACAGTATGTAGAGGAAGCCATTGCTTTTGTAGGCTTAGATGATTTCCGTAAATTCTTTCCGAAGAAATTATCCGGCGGACTTTTAAGGCGGTTAAATATTGCCTGCGGCATTGCCCATAAACCAAAGCTGATTATCATGGATGAGCCGACCGTTGCCGTTGACCCGCAGAGCCGGAATAAGATTCTTGAGGGAATCGAGGAGCTGAACCGGAATGGTGCCACCATCATTTACACTTCCCATTACATGGAAGAGGTGGAGCAGATTTGTTCCCGGATTGCCATTATGGACAAAGGAAAAAATCTTGCCATCGGCACGAAGGATGAATTAAAGCAGATGATTAAGAAGAGCGAAAGCATTTCCATTGATATCTTAGACCTGCCGGATGCAGCAATTGATGAAATCCGTGCTTTAAAACATGTTTATGAAGTGACTTACGAAAATCACATGCTGACTGTTTTATGCAGCGGTGGAAGCCACAATCTCATTCATGTGCTGGATTATCTGCAGCAGCATGAGATTACCTTCGGAAAAGTGTATTCCGAGCTTCCGACCTTAAATGACGTATTCTTAGAGATTACCGGCAAAGAATTAAGAGACTAGGAGGAGAAAGATATGCTTCAAATCATGAAATATCATTTCCGGATTCTCCTTAGAAATAGGGAGCAGATGTTCTGGATACTGCTTTTTCCGATTCTGCTTGGCATTATGTTCAAGGTAGCATTTTCCAATATCAGCAGTTCCGAAATACAAAAGCCGGTTTCCATTGCTGTTGTAGAAGAAAATAATTCGGATGCATTAAAAAATATCAAGACCTTTTTAGAAAAAACGGAATTAAAAGATGGCGTTGCCCTCTTTGTTCCAACCTACTGCACAGAAAAAAAAGCCGTTTCCCTGTTAAAGGACCAGACAGTGGATGGCATTTTATATACAGACAATTCTGCATCGGATACAGTCACACTTTCCCTTACGGTTTCTTCTTCCAGCTCTGATACCGTCCGCATGAATCAGAGTATTTTGCAGGCATTTGTAAAGCAGTACAATTCCTCGGTTTCTGCCATTGCGGATACTGCAAAAAATCACCCGGAGAACTTAGAAGCACTGCTTCAAAGTCTCTCTGAGCAGGTTACTTATACCAAAGAAGTTTCTTTAAACAAACATAATACCGATACTTATACACAGTACTTTTACAATCTGATGGCTATGGCATGCCTCTTTACCAGCCTTTCCGGACTGTATATTTCCCTCAATAACCAGGGAAATCTCTCCGCCATTGGTGCAAGACGCAATATCTCTCCGGTTCATAAAATGAAGGTCATTATAGCAGAGCTTTTTTCCAATGTGATATTCCAGTTTATCTGTAATCTGGTTTCCTTTGCATTTATTGTACTGGTGCTTAAGATTGATTTAACCTACCATCTCCCTCTGGCAATCCTGACGGTATTTATCGGCTGTCTGACCGGAACTGCCATGGGCTTTTTCGTGGGTGCCATCGGAGCCTTTTCCGAGGGAACGAAACAGGGAATTCTTGTCTCCGGCAGTCTGCTGCTTTGCTTCTTAAGCGGGCTTATGGTTGGAAATATGTGGATTATTGTCGAAAATACCTGCCCGGTTATCAACCGGATTTCACCGGCTGCCCTGATTTCCCGTGCCTTCTATACACTGGGCATTCAGGATAACCTAAACCAGTATTACCAATGTATTCTGACACTGGTTGGCATTTCCGCTCTCTTCTGTTTGGGTGGATTCTTACTGACAAGGAGGAAAAGATATGCAAGTATTTAAAACTTTTCTGAAAATTGCAAAGAAGAAATTTCCTTCTGTGCTTTTATACTATATTATTTTTACCGTTATTGTAATTGCCATGAGTAAAATCGGAGCATCCGACCATGAAACTTCTTTTACTGCCACAAAGGCAGACATTTATATTATTGACGAGGATGACAGCACTGCAAGCCACGCTTTAAGTGATTATCTTTCCTCCATGCACAATCCGGTCACTTTAAAGGATACGGATACTATGACCTTACAGGATGCCCTTTATTATCAAAAGGTTGACTATATTTTAACCATCCCGGAAGGTTTTGAAGAACAGCTTACTGATTCTGATGCCAGAGATTTCCTTCCGGTTTCCATGCGAAAGGACAACTCCAATGGCTATTTTGTAGACCAGCAGGTAACTGAGTATCTTTCCAGTGTCCGCTTATTTATGGCTGGTGGCTTCTCTCTTTCCGAAGCAGTAACAAAATCCAGTGAATCACTTTCCAAAGGAAACGATACTACGGTTCTTAACCTTGAAGAAAAGGAAACGGATGGTGCACAGATTGGACTTACCTATTTCTTCCAATATCTTCCTTATGTGCTCATTAATATGCTGTTACTTGGTATGACTCCGATTCTGATGACCTTTAACCAGAAAGATTTAGGTGCAAGGATTTCCTGCTCCTCTCTTTCCTTAAAGTCCAGAAATGCGCAGATTACTTTAGGATGTATCGTATTCAGTCTCTTTGTATGGCTGCTCTTTATCCTGACTGCACTTTTTATCTACGGACCAGACACTCTGTTCTCGATAAACGGACTCCACTCTCTTTTAAACAGTGCCATGGTTCTGCTGTTTTCCATAGCACTTACGCTCCTTGTAAGTACTTTTTCCCTCAAACAGCAGTCCCTCAGTATGATTGCAAATGTTGCCTCCCTGGGGTTATGCTTCCTCTCCGGAATCTTCGTTCCGCAATACCTTTTGGGAAAAGGTGTTCTTGCTGTGGCGCATTTTCTTCCAACCTACTGGTATATCCGCCTCAATTCCATGCTGGGCGGCATATCAGATGAAATACTTACCACCGCAAAATACTGGCGCTTTATCGGTATCCAGTTTGGCTTCTTCGTCGCAATATTCTGTATTTATCTGGTTTCCAGCAAATACCAGAAACGCAGCCGCAACGCATAATAGAACCCCCGGAAAAACCAATTTGCAATGGTTCTTCCGGGGGTTCTTTATATAGCTAATCTGAAAATCTTATAATTAGCAGATTTCTGCTCCTGCCGGCATATCCTTTTCCGGTGTCAGAAGTGCTAATTCTCCATTTTCATCCTCTGCGCAAAGTAACATTCCTTCAGATAATACACCTGCAAGTTTTGCCGGTTTTAAGTTTACTAATACCATAACTTTCTTGCCGACCATTTCTTCCGGTGTGTACTGTTTGCGGATACCGGATACAATCTGTTTTACCTTGCTTCCGATTCTTACCTGTGAACACAGTAATTTCTTGGATTTCTCTACTGCCTTACACTCGATGATTTCACCAACCTGGAACTGCATTTTCATAAAATCATCATAAGTGATTTCTTCCTTTGGCTCAATGTCGATGACAGCGGCATCTGCTTTTGCTTCTGTCTCAACTTCTTTGCCTAATGCTTTCTGCTCTGCTTCGAATTCTGCTTTCTGGGCAGTACGGATTGCTTCTACCTTCGGCATTACTTCCTTCGGGTCTAATCTTGCGAAGAGAATCTCCGGTTTCTCCGTTACTTTATTATCATTTGGATAAAGTCCAAACTGATTCAGCTCATCAAATCCACGCAGTCCTGTATTAAGCTGCGCTGCGATTTTCTCTGCAGTCTCCGGTAGGAAGCTTGCTAAAAGGCTTGCGCCGATAGCGATAGACTCGGTCAGATTATAAAGCACTTCGCTTAAGCGGTCTTTCTTTGCTTCATCCTTTGCCAGTACCCAAGGTGCTGTTTCATCGATATATTTGTTGCAGCGGCGGAATACGTTAAATACTTCTGTAATGGCATCTGCCACACGAAGTCCGGACATCTTATCTGCAATCTTATCTCTTGCGCCGGTTACGACTGCCTTCAAGTCATTATCTACTTCTTCTGTGACTCCGGTGCTCTTTACGACACCGTCAAAATATTTATTGCTCATGGAAATGGTACGGTTTACAAGGTTTCCAAGGATATTGGCAAGGTCGGAATTGAAACGCTCTACAACCAGCTCCCAGGTAATGATTCCATCATTTTCAAATGGCATCTCATGCAATACGAAATAGCGGGTTGCATCTACACCAAAGAGGTCTACCATATCATCAGCATAGATTACATTTCCCCTGGATTTGCTCATTTTCTCGCCACCCTGTAAGAGCCATGGATGTCCAAATACCTGCTTTGGCAGTGGCAGGTCTAATGCCATTAAGAAAATCGGCCAGTAAATGGTATGGAAACGGATGATGTCTTTTCCAATCAGATGTAAATCTGCCGGCCAGTTCTTTTTGAATAAATCGGAAGAATTGCCATCTGCATCATATCCAATCTTGGTAATGTAGTTGGTCAGTGCATCCAGCCATACGTATACTACATGCTTTGGATCAAAGTCTACCGGAATTCCCCAGGAAAATGAGGTTCTGGATACGCACAAATCCTGAAGTCCCGGAAGTAAGAAGTTGTTCATCATCTCATTTTTACGGGATACCGGCTGAATAAATTCCGGATGAGTGTTGATATGCTCGATTAAGCGGTCTGCATATTTGCTCATTTTAAAGAAGTATGCTTCTTCTTTTGCCGGCTGCACTTCACGGCCACAGTCTGGACATTTTCCATCTACTAACTGGGACTCCGTCCAGAAAGACTCACACGGAGTACAATAAAGTCCCTCATAGGAACCCTTATAAATATCACCTTTATCATAAAGTTTCTTAAAAATCTTCTTAACCTGTGTCTCATGGTCTTCATCGGTAGTACGCACGAAATTATCATAAGAAGTATTCATCAAATCCCAGATTCTCTTTACTTCTCCGGCAACTTCGTCTATGAACTGCTTCGGTGTAATTCCTTTTTCCTCTGCCTTTAATTCAATCTTCTGTCCATGTTCATCGGTACCAGTCTGGAAATATACATCATAGCCTTCCAGTCTTTTGTATCTTGCGATTGCGTCTGCCAGTACAATCTCATAAGTGTTTCCAATGTGCGGTTTACCTGATGTGTAGGCAATCGCGGTGGTCATGTAAAACTTTCCTTTGCTGCTCATCTTCATTCTCCTTTTTATACTTTTGGTGCTCCTCAAGCGTTCCTGCGAGCCGCTTCGCTACTCGCGACCTGAGAAACTTCGTTTCACAGGTTTTACGGTATTTCTCAAGTGTTCCTGCGAGCTGCTTTTCGCTACTCGCGACCTGAGAAACTTCGTTTCACAGGTTTTCGCGGTGCTCCTCAAATGCTCGTGCAAGCACGGCATTTTCATCGCTACTCGCGAAAAAAAAATCCCGTCTTCTAATGAAAGAAGACGGGTGTTATCCGTGTTACCACTTCTATTTTACACATACCTTACAATATGTGCCTCATGAAGTATCCTGCAATACTTCCCGCTATAACAGGCGGTCCTGTCGAAGCTTTGTCTCTTAAGATTCAGCCCCGCCACTCCAAAGCCATCTTCCATTTATCACCCTTGATTCCATCTCAGCTAAACCCTGCGGTTTATTGGAACTCTCTGTACCATTCCGATAAATGTACTCTCTTCTTCCTTGCGTTTATCATCTAGGTGTAAAACTAACACAATTTATTTGAAAAGTCAACCTTTGCAACCGGACCATCCGATATCCTTAAGCTTCACAAATTGCCTTTATCATCTGGTAAATCTCATCTTTATTTTTCTGCAATACTAATTCAAGTTCAGAATACAGAAGATTTTCTGCCAGATTAAAATAACGTCCATCTACTGTAGTTGTTTTCTTTCCCTGCTCCTGGCGCGTCTTTTTCCTCTGATAGATTAGCTTTATAATACAATTTGTTGGAATCTGCTACAAAATCCGGATTTACAATGTCCTTTATTTTGCATACTCCATTTGTTGATTTTACAATATATGCTCCAATTGGATACATTTTCTCACCTCTGACACCGCATATTTTCTCTTTTTATGATAAACTTTTCAGTCTGCGATTTCAAAGGCACTTTTTCACAATTTTAGAATTGCTATGGTTGTATATTTATTCCACATGGAAATACTGTACGCTTCCTGCCAGCTGGTCAGCAATCTCACGAAGCTGCTCTGCGCTCATGTATACCTGCTTAAAGGTATCTACAACCTCTTCCACTACCTTCTGGGTATCCTGCATGCTCTCGCTCTGGCTCACAATGATCTCCTGCCGCTTTCACCGGCTCTGGCTGCCTCAATGGATGCATTCAGACTAAGTAAATCCGTTTCTGCTGCTTTTTCACTGGATTGATGCATGAATTCCGCATTGCTGTTTAAGGCTTCTACCTCTGCGGAAGTCTCTGTAATATTTTCTCCCATCAGACGCATATGCTCAGAAGTACTCTTTGAATTTTCTGCCTGTTCGGCAGAATTCTCCACAATCCGGTTTACAGCGGAGCATACCTTATTCATCGTTCCATTGGTATGATTTTCTCAAAACAAATGGGTAGGTTGTCCACTAATCTTCAAAGATATTCAGTTTTGCTCCACATTTTCCACAGAACTCGGTGTCCTCCGGAACGGTTGCACCACACTGCGGGCACTGACGCGCTCCTTTAATCTTTAATACTTCCTCTTTCATATGGTCAATTGCTGCAAATGCCTCTGCAATTGCCTGCATCTGCTGTCCATATGCACCATCTACTTCTTCCTTGTGGTCTTCATAATAAAGCTTTCCAATCTGTGCATACTGCTTTTCAATAAAATCCTCTTTTGCCTTGATGTCAAAGTTTAACTTTGCAGTTCCGGATAAATCTTTTGCCTTCTGTGTGACATCCTTTCCTGCAGTTACCAGTTTCTCTCCCATGCGGTCAAAAAAATCCATTGTGTATCCTCCTGTTCTTACTATATTCCCCTGCGCGTCCGCACTTTACCTGATTATATACCTCTTGATATTGCTTTTCAATTGGGCGAATCTTAAAAAAGAATAAAGTTTATACGAAATGGATATTCCCACCGTTTATCGAGTCCGGACGCGATATAAGGGCTGCTAGGGGCACTTGGAATTTCGGATAGTGCCAGGCAACGCCGGCACAGGGACGTGCCGGTGAGGCGCAGATGAACATGGATGTGAATTTGCGCCGGTTGCCAGCCAATCTCATATCCCTTCGAAATTCTTAGTGCCCCTTGCCGCCCTTATGTTGCATTCGGACTCACTGAACAGCACGGACATTACGCTTCTTTCACCCCCTAACGCTTTCCCCGGAAAACTTCATTCTTTTTTAAAGATTTTTCCAGATAAAATGTGCTATACTCTAGATACGAATGCGAACCACAAGGAGATATCTATGAAGCAAAGATTTATTGCCCTGATTTGTATTGCCACCCTGGTCTTTTGCGGATGTGGTGGGAAGAAACAGTCTTCTGTACAGACGGATTCCGGCAGTGAACAGCCGGACGCTACAGAAGCGTCAACAGAACAGTCCCGGAATGACCCGGTAACAATAACATTTAATTCCAAAACAGAGACTTATCATGCCGATGATTTATCTACTGTTTTATTATATACCTCCTATCAGAAACCCATGGTGACCATAGACGGTCATCCGAAGATTTCCAAAACCATTACACAATCTTTAAACGAAGAACTGGATGCTTTCCAGGATGCCCGATTAGAAAGTCTGCTTTCCGCAAGAATTTCTTTTGCTGAGTCACAGGATTCCTTTTCCGCCTATCACTTAGATGAGGATTTTTCCTGTACCAGACAGGACAGCCGGATTATCTCTTTTGAGAGTACCAGAAAAGAATTTACCAGTGAGGAGACCCACAGTGCTGCTTATGGTGGGTTTAATTATGATCTGGAAAATGGCAAAACACTTACTCTTTCTGATATTGCTACAGATTCCAATGCCCTGATAAACAGTGCACTTTCTTTTATTAACCAGCAGCTTTTGTTACCGAACTACAGCAAAATCAGCCAGCTTGCCAAACATGACGGCTCCGATGTATCTTCGAACCTTTTAGAACATGTACTGAGGGATGGCAACTGGTATTTTACCAAAGGCGGTATTACCTTTATCGCCAATCATGGTGCTATTACACCGTCTTATTCCGGTACACTTTTATTTTCCGTTCCTTATCAGCAGCTGAATGCTCTGAAGGCTGAATATCATTACACCGGTAATTTTCAGCTGAACGCTTTAATGGGGTCTGCTGTTTCTGCAGATATGGATGGAAACGGAGAAATGGATGCCGTCTACTATGACACCACTTACAACGAAGAAACGGGAATGCTTTCTTCTACCCTGACGGTAGATGGAACAGATTATTCTGAAATGCTTTATGATGGCAACTTTACACTGTCCCGCAGTGCTGCCTCCGATATAACAAATGAATATTATCTCATTGACCTTGATACAACAGATGAATATATCGAGCTTGCCATCCCGGATGATGGATTAAGAACAACCTATTTCTTCCGCTATGCCGGCTTTCATCTGGAATACCTAGGTTCCATTCCGGACCTGATAGACAGCTCCACCTTCCAGCTTAACAATGTACTTTCCCAGTTAGAAGAATCGGAAAATTAGTCAGCATCCTGCAGAATCTGCCACCGGCAGCTTCTTACAGATATTTTTGCTGCGCGCATAACACAATAAGAAGCCCACAAAAACGGGCTTCTTATTTCTTATCAAATATATTATCTCATACAGATATAGACCATATATCCCGCATAGGAAAGCAGCATAATTGCTCCTTCAATGCGGTTTATTTTCTGCCTGCTCCAGGCAAACAGCAGTACCATTATGCTCATTGCAATTAAGATTACAATATCAATCACATTTTCCATGATAAAGGCGACCGGACTTATGGCTGCGGCAATACCAAGAACAAAAAGGATATTGAAAATATTAGAACCAATGACATTTCCCAAAGCCATATCTACTTCATTTTTACGGGCTGCCACAATAGAGGTTACCAGCTCCGGTAATGACGTTCCCATTGCTACTATCGTAAGCCCGATTAAATTCTGGCTCAACCCGAATGCTGCTGCAATAGCAGACGCACTGTCTACTACCATGTCGCCACCAAATGCAATGGCTGCTGCTCCACCTACAATGTATACAAGACAGAGCCATACCGGGATTGGCTTTGCACGTTCAATCTCATCTGCTTCTTCAGAAGCATCTGTTGTAATTCCTGCTGTTCTTGCCTTTAATGCAGAATGCACCATCCAGAACATGAAGAGAGCAAAGAAAATCAATAAAATCACACCATCTATTCTGCCAACGCTCATTCCAATGTAACCCAGCACTAAAAGCAGGGCTGCCATAAGCACAGAAAACGGAAATTCCTGCTTTAAGGTCCTTTTTCCTACTGCAAGTGGTGTAATTACGGCACAGAAACCACAAACCACCATCAGGTTAAAGATATTTGAGCCAACTACATTACTGACTGCCAGGGCATTGTTTCCGGAAATAGATGCTGCCACACTGACGGCACATTCCGGCAGGGATGTTCCCATTGCCACTATCGTAAGTCCGATAATCAACGATGGCACCTTTAATTTCTTTGCAATTCCCGAGCTTCCTTCCACAAAGAAATCTGCTCCTTTAATTAACAGTACAAAACCAACTACCAGTAATACATATGTCCAGATTGTTGTCATATTATATTCCTCCTTCTTTTAAAATGCCAAAATTCCAAGATGCTCCAGCAAAATCTTAAGTCCGATTAAGATAAGAATTATACCGCCAGCTAATTCCGCCTTCTTCTTATATCTGTTTCCAAAGAAGTTTCCTACATACACACCAATGACAGAAATCACAAAGGTCGTAATCCCGATGATGGAAACTGCCTCAACGATTGGCACCTGCAGAAATGCAAATGTGATTCCAACGGCAAGGGCATCGATGCTGGTTGCGATTGCCAGAATAAACATTTCTTTGAAATCCAGTGGCGGATCCATTTTCCCGACTTCTACTGCTTCATCCTTTTCCCGGATTGCTTCCACTACCATTTTTCCACCGATAAATCCTAACAGGATAAATGCAATCCAGTGGTCAATGCTTGTAATATACTGTTCAAACTGGCTTCCCAGTACCCAGCCAATAAATGGCATCAGTGCCTGGAATCCTCCGAAGAATAAGCCAATTACAAGACATTGCTTTTTGTTTACCTTCCGCATGGAAAGTCCCTTACAAATAGACACTGCAAAAGCATCCATCGAAAGACCTACTCCCATCAGTAAGAGTGTAAAGAACATTACCATAAACACAATTTCCTCCGATAGTATATTTAAAATGAGACTGCATGTATGCAGTTATCCTGTGCTGCATACATGAGTCTCATTCATTAAGATTTGCCAGGCCTTCATCAGACCGAGGTTGTTGACAAATCACGTATTCACGCGAACTACTCCCTCACGGATTGTTATTCAAATATACGCCAAATGATAATTTATGTCAATTCTTTCCATTCTTGTTCTTCTTAAAATACAATCTCGATGGTGGTTCCCTCACCCAGCTCACTGTCTAAGTGAAGGGCAGCATTATGCTGTGCCACAATGTGCTTTACAATGGCAAGTCCAAGTCCTGTTCCACCGGTGGATTTCGAACGGCTCTTATCTACCCGGTAAAACCGCTCAAATACACGTTCCTGGCATTCCTTTGGAATTCCGATTCCGGTATCCGCTACACTTAAGAACGGACGCTCATCCTTTGTTCCTACCGTTACTGTGACACTTCCACCTGGCTTATTATAGCGGATGGCATTGCTGCAAAGATTATAAAAGACTTCATCCATCAGCCCCTTATTTGCCATGGTCATGGCGCTTTCTCCCTGCAACGTCAGCCTGATTCCCTGCTTCTCTGCTGTCACCTGCATCATCTGCACACAGTTCTCTGCCAGTTTATAAAGGTCGATTCTTTCCATTTCCATCTGGTGGTCTGCTTCATCCAGTTCTGAAAGCTTTATAATATCATTAATCAGGCTTAACAGCCGGTTGGCATTGGAATGTATCTCATTAGAGAAACGGATGGTATCCTCTTTACCGGTCATTCCGTTTCCGATTAACTCCGCATAACCGGAAATTGCCGTCAGCGGTGTCTTTAATTCATGGGATACGTTCGCGGTAAATTCCTGGCGAAGCTGCGCATTATTGATAATATTGACGTGCTGCTCCTTAATGGTATTCACAAAAGGACGGATTTCTTCATATACATTATTTTCATCCACCAGCATAATATTCGTTGCCAGCTTCTCGATAGGCTCTACCAGCTTCTTCGTCAGATAATGGGAAATTCCCATACAGACAAAGAGGATACAAAGTGCAATTACCAGTACAATCACTAAAGTATTTACCATAATACGGTTTACACTGACGGAATCCCTTCCGATTCGAAGCACATTTCCATTCTGTAAACGCTCCGCATAGTAAAAGGTATGGGTTCCGGAAGTGGCCGAATAACGGATGGCTTCGCCTTCGCCTTTTTCCCTTGCTTCAATAATTTCCGGGCGTTCATTATGATTGTCCATCTCATCCTTATTTAACAGACTTTCATATAATACTTCCCCTTCTGCTCCAATCAATGTGATTCGAAGGTCATCATCGATGGGATTATACGGGTCTTTTTCTATTCCTGCTGCAAGGTCATCTATATTCAAAAGCTCTATCACATGGGCATAGGCTTTCAAATCTCCAAATACCTGCTCTTTTAAAATATTATAATACACTAACATAGCAGACAGCGCTGTGACCACAATGGCAAGCGCTGCTATCATAATAAATCGTATATTTATTTTTTTCTTCATGAATGCTCCTACGGCTCCATCACATAGCCCACATTACGAACGGTTTTAATCTGTTGCCCGCCATCGCCAAGCTTATGCCGGAGCGTCTTTATGTGCATATCTACAGTACGGCTTTCTCCTTCGTATTCAAATCCCCAGACCTGATTCATCAGCTTGTCACGGGATAATACAATGCCCTGGTTTATCATAAGGTATTTTAATAGTTCAAATTCTTTAAAAGTAAGCTCACAGGTTTCTCCCTGAACGGTTACGCTGTGACGCTTATTATCAATCTCTATGCTTCCACAGGCTAATGTATCACCATCATCTTCCTTTTCGGTGCGGCGGAGTAATGCTTTCACTCTGGAAATCAGCTCCATAACGCCAAAAGGCTTACTGATATAATCATCTGCACCCATATCCAGTCCACGAACTTTATCAATCTCTGTGGTCTTTGCCGTTACCATAATCACAGGAGTCTTTTCTGTTGCCGGATTTTTCCGGACACGGCTTAAAATTTCCAGTCCATCCTCTCCCGGCAGCATAATATCTAACAGCATCAGGGATGGTGCCTGCTCTGACACTCTCTGGAAGAAATCTTTTCCGTTATCAAATTCCTCTACTTCAAAACCACTGTTTTTTAGTGCATAACGTTCGATTTCCCGTATGTTTATATCATCTTCTACGATATAAATAAGTGCCATTGCATTTTCCTCCCGACTTTTTTATTTTTCCGGCAAAGCGTATTTTTCTGTATATTCTTTTATCTGCTCTGCAAATTTTCTGTTGTCTTCTTCATCCATATGTGCCGTCAGGTCATGCTCTTCTACCTCTTTATCCTGTTCCTGGATCAGGCAGACTGCAATATTGGAACAATGGTCGGATACACGCTCATAGTTGGTAACGATATCTGCCAGCACCAGTCCTAACTCGATAGAACATTTTCCTTTCCGGAGACGTTTGATATGTCGTTTCTTAATTGCTTTATTTAATTCATCAATAACCTGCTCTAACGGTTCTACGGTCTTAGCCAGTTCTTCATCATCGGCAGTGTATGCAGTCATGGTACGGCAGAGAATGTCTTCTACTGCTTTTCCAAATACATGCATTTCTTCCTCTGCTTTCTTAGAGAAAACCAGCTCCTTCTTTGTCATCTCGATAATGGAATCTACGATATTCGCTGCATGGTCCGAAATACGCTCAAAATCTGTAATACAATGTAACAGCGTAGATACATTCTGGCTGTCTGCATAAGTCAGATTCTGACTGCTTAATTTCGTCAGATATGCCCGCAGCTTGTCCTCATATTTATCTACAAGATTTTCCTTTGCAATAATGTCGTCCGCTACTTCCTGTGTATAATTCTCCAAAAGTCCGATTGCTTCTAAGAAGGAATCCTTGGAAAGGTTTGCCATCTCAATGGACATGCTGTGGCACTGCTCAATGGCAAAAGATGGTGTTGCAAGGAAACGGTCGTCTAATAACGGGAACTCCTGTACCTCTTTCTTGCTCTTTTCCTCTTCGGTAATCGGAAGTGTCAGATATGCCAACTTCTCCAGTCCCTTTGTAAACGGGAATAAAACTACAGTTGCAAATATATTAAAGATACTGTGAATCAGTGCAATTCCTGCTACACCAACTGTATCATTTGCAAACGGGAAATGAATAACTGCATTCAAAATACTATATAATGTCAGGAACAATACGGTACCAATAATATTAAAATACAGATGCACAAAAGCAGTACGCTTTGCATTCCGGTTTGCTCCAACAGAAGAAATCATAGCTGTAACACAGGTTCCGATATTCTGTCCCAAAATAATTGGAATAACTGAGCCATAAGTAAATGCTCCTGTTACAGACAGTGCCTGCAGTATACCTACAGATGCGGACGAGCTCTGAATCACCGCTGTCAGAAGTGCTCCTACCAGAATTCCTAAAATTGGATTATGGAACATAGTCAGTATATTGGTAAATTCAGGAACATCAGCCAACGGTTTTACTGCTCCGCTCATACTTTCCATTCCGGTCATCAATACTGCAAAGCCTAATAAAATCTCCCCTACATCAGCTTTCTTGCTTTTCTTTCCGGTCATCATTAAAACAATACCTATCATCGCAAGAACCGGTGTAAAAGAAGATGGTTTTAAGAGATTAATCCATACATTTCCACTATCTATTCCGGTCAGACTTAAGAGCCAGGATGTTATTGTGGTTCCGATATTGGCACCCATGATAATTCCGATTGCCTGGGAAAGTTTCATAATTCCGGAGTTTACAAAACCAACTACCATTACGGTAGTTGCTGAAGATGACTGAATAACAGCAGTTACTCCGGCTCCTAACAGCACTCCTTTGAGCGGATTGGAAGTTAATTTCTCCAGTATCCTCTCTAACTTGCCTCCTGATACTTTCTCCAGCCCAGCTCCCATAACATCCATTCCATACAGGAATAGGGCCAATCCTCCAATCAGTGTCAGTATTCCAAAAATGTCCATTTTGTCCTCCTTATGCATCGTATATGCATAGACTTTTCAATTTTTTACATATTTTTCGTCTTACATATACACCATATACACTTTAGAGACTTTTTGCAAGGATATTTTATCAGTTTGTAAGAATTATGTATAAGCAGTGTAAAAAATGTACTTATTTTTTCTCTTTTGTCTAAGAATTTTTAGTCAATATGGCTTCCCGTAATGGAATAGATGACCCACTCCGCAATATTGGTAGCATGGTCGCCGATACGTTCAAAATATTTGGCTACCATAAGGATATCTGCTGCCTGCTCGCCATTTTCTGCGCTTTTATTGATCATCTGGATTAAATCCTGTTTTACTTTCATGAAAAGGTCATCCACAACATCATCCTGTGCGATTACTTTCTTTGCCAGCTCCATATCGCGTTTTACAAAGGCATCAATGCTCTTGATAACCATGTCTGTGGTTTCCTTTGCCATACCCTGAATCTCTTCCGGGCTGATGATATACGGTTCATCAGACATCAGCAGTGTCATCTCGGAAATATCACCGGCATGGTCGCCAATCCGCTCCATATCGGTAATCATTTTTAATGCTGCAGAAATCAGGCGCAAATCTCTTGCAACCGGCTGCTGCTGCAATAAAAGCTTCATGCATAAGGATTCAATATCACGCTCCTGATGGTCGATTTCCACATCATATGCCATTGCTTTTTTGGCTTTTTCCGTATCCTGGTTTACCAGGGCAGAAACTGCCATTTCAATGGCATGCTCTATCATGCTTCCCATCTGGATTAATTCATTGTTCAACTGTTCTAGCTGTCTGTCAAAACGATTACGCATTTAACCGAACCTCCCTGTAATATAATCTTCTGTCCGTTTGTCTGTTGGAACGGAGAATAATTTTTCGGTATCTCCACTCTCGATTATCTCTCCCAATAAGAAAAATACTGTTTTATCCGATACACGGGTTGCCTGCTGCATATTGTGGGTTACCATAATAATGGTATAATCCTTTTTTAATTCGATTACCAGATCCTCTATTTTGGAAGTGGAAATCGGATCCAGTGCAGAAGTCGGCTCATCCATCAGGATTACTTCCGGCTGTACTGCCAGCGCTCTTGCAATACAAAGTCTCTGCTGCTGTCCACCGGACATGCCCAGTGCACTCTTATTCAGACGGTCTTTTACTTCATCCCAGATAGCTGCCTGCCGCAGGGATGTCTCCACGATTTCATTTAATTTGGCTTTGTTGTGGATACCGTGGGTCCTCGGACCGTATGCAATGTTGTCATAGATACTCATCGGAAATGGATTCGGCTTCTGGAATACCATTCCCACACGCTTTCTAAGCTGGCTGACATCCATACCGCTGTAAATATTTTCACCGTCTAATCTTACATCTCCGGTAATCTTACAGCCCTCTACCAAATCATTCATTCTGTTTAATGTTTTTAAAAATGTAGACTTTCCACAACCGGATGGTCCGATAAATGCAGTTATCTCTTTTGCATTGATATCAAGATTCACATCTTTTAATGCGTGGAAGTCTCCGTAATATAAGTCAAGTCCTTTGACAGAAAATTTTGCCTGCTCACTCATTTTACTTCTCCATCTCCTTTCGTGAATTTCCTGGCTATCAAAGTTGATACACCATTTATCAGTAATACAATGACCAGAAGAACTACGCCGGTTGCATAAGCCTCATTGGTATGTAAGCCCTCTCTGGAAAGAGAATACATATGAACAGCCAAGGTTCGTCCGGATGCCATCAGGTTTGGGGCAAAGTCTGCTACCGTTCCTGCGGTATAAATCAGTGCTGCGGTCTCTCCTACAATTCGTCCTACTGCCAGGATGATTCCGGATAATATTCCCGGCATTGCGGATGGAAGAACAATACGGAATACGGTACGAAGTCTTCCGGCTCCTAATCCAAAGCTTCCTTCCCGGTAGGTATCCGGCACACAAAGCAATGCTTCTTCTGTGGTTCGCATGATAACCGGCAATACCATAATGGCAAGAGTTGCCGCACCGGCTAACATGGAATAGCCCCAGTGCAGGTAGGTTACAAAAAATAACATACCAAACAGACCATATATAATAGAAGGAATACCAGTTAAGGTCTCTGCCGTAATTCTGACTACTTTAACCAGTTTGCTTCCCTTCGGCGCATATTCCACCAGATAAACTGCGGCTCCGATTCCAAGGGGTACTGCAAAAAGCAGGGAAACCAGTGTCATTTCCAATGTATTTATCATTGCCGGAAGCATGGATACATTATCCGAATTATATTCCAGTGCGAAAAGACTTGGTTTTAAATATGGCACACCGTGAATCAATATGTACGCCACCAGATAAAGCAATACTGCTACTGTTATAATTGCCGCTGCTACTACCAGCAGTAATAAAAGGAAGGAACCCGGATGCTTTTTATAAGAATTCATTTTATCTTTGAATTTTGTCATTATTCTTTATCCGCCTTTCCTTTTACAATTGAAAATACCAGATTGATAATAAGGATAAATACAAACAGTACAACGCCGGTTGCAATCAATGCCTCACGGTGCAGATCCGTTGCATAACCCATTTCAATTACGATATTTGTTGTCAGGGTACGTACACCCTTAAATATACTGTTCGGAATACGTGCCTGATTACCTACTACCATCATAACCGCCATGGTCTCACCAATGGCACGGCCGATTCCTAAGATAACCGCTGCCATGATTCCAGATTTTGCTGCCGGAACCACAGTCTTAAAGACACTTCGCTCATGGGTTGCGCCAAGTGCCAGTGCTCCTTCGTAATAATGCTCCGGTACTGCACGGATGGCAGCTTCCGATACACTGATTATGGTTGGAAGTATCATGATTCCAAGAAGAATCGATGCTGTAAATATACTGTTTCCGTTTCCTTTAAAATGTTCTCTTACAAATGGTACTATGACTACCAGACCAAAGAATCCATATACGATGGACGGGATTCCTGCTAACAGGTCTACCATCGGCTTTAAGAAGCTATGAAGCTTCTTCGGGCAAAATCTTGCCATAAAGATTGCCATTAAAATCCCAATTGGTACTCCCACCACAATTGCTCCGGCGGTTACATAGATACTGCCTAAAATCATCGGGAAGATTCCATAGAGGTTATTTCCCGGTTTCCATTTTGTACCTAGCAGAAAATCCGGCAATCCGATTTCTTTGATTGCCGGTATTCCATTTGCAAAAAGGAAAACACAGATTAAGGCAACAGCCAGTATGGAGAAACTGGCTGTGAGTAAGAATACTATTTTCATTGCTTTTTCTTTGAAATTATTCATACTGTTCTTACCTTATCCTACTTGCAGATTTATTTTGCAACTTCATCCCAGGTTGTTACTGCACCTGTGAAGATATCCTTTACATTATCTGAACTCATCTCATCCATTGGGTTGCTGTTGTTTACTACTACTGCGATACCATCCATTGCGATTACCTGTGCGGTAAGTCCGCCTTCTGTTTCGCTGTCTTTTAATTCTCTGGAAGCCATTCCGATATCGCAGGTTCCTTCCATTGCTGCTGTCATACCTGTTGTAGAATCAGATTCCTGAAGTTCGATTTCTGCATCTTTGTTGATTGCTTTGTATGCTTCAATTAATTTCTGCATTACAGGTGTTACAGAAGAAGAACCAGCTACTACGATTTTTCCGGTAGAACCATCCGATGTAAATGCTCCGTTGCTTCCCTGTGAAATATAACCATTGTCTTCGATTACTTTCTGTCCTTCATCACTCATGATGTAGTTGATGAAATCTGCTGCAAGTCCTGTTGCATCACCTTTCGTTGCGATGTTAAATGGTCTTGCGATTTTGTATGTACCGGCTTTGATATTTTCTGCTGTTGCTTCTGCTCCGTCAATCTTTAATGCCTTTACGGTATCATTTAAAGAACCAAGTGATACATAACCGATTGCATATTCATCACCAGCTACTGATGTAAGCATTACTTCTGTACTGTTTGTGATGTTTGCTTCCTCAGTTGTGTTATCAATTTTATTTCCATCTGCATCTTTCTCTTCGATGCCGAACAGCTCGATAAATGCTCCTCTTGTTCCGGAACCATCTTCTCTGGACTGTACGTTAATCATTTCACTGTTATCAAAATCTGATGTATCTGCTGCATCACTGCTGCTGTCTGCCTCTGTTGTTGTGCCTGTCTTCTGACTGTCATCTGATGCGGTTTCTTTGCTTCCACATCCTGTTAATGCGCTGATTGCTAATGCTCCTACCAGCATTACGGATAATAATTTCTTTTTCATTTTCTTTCCTCCAAAATGATCCGCTCTTCTCTCTCAAAACTCTTCATATATGCAAGACCTACCTCTCCATCCCGCTTAACTGCCGTTACCATCCGATGTAACTTTTTCAAGTTTTCAGTTGGAGCATTCTCTATGGATGAATGCTCCATGTAATGCAGTAGCTGTTTTAATTCCTCCGGCGGGTTTCCTTCCCTTCCTCTTGTATACAAGAATATCGTCTGTGCGCCATCCTCATACTCTAATTCCGGTACTTCGATACATCCATTTCTTGATTGTATACACCATACGATTCAGTCCAAAAGGGATCATAAGTTGTAATAAAGATTACGATGACATTCCGAAGGCTCCCATAGGTATCCCCTGCTGTCAGATTTCCTGCATCAATCTTCGCATGGTAAAACCGGACTCTTCGGGGCAGTGATACGATCTCTTCTTTTCCATCATTCTGGTCTGGTTCTATATCAAAGATTTCTCCGTTCTCTTCATCCAGATATACATCCAGCCGAATGCCGTGAGTCTCTGTATTCTCTCCACAAAAGAAGCGCTGCGGCACTACTGTAAGCTTTCCTATCTGCCGACGCAGAATGCACTCCAAAATGTACCTCGCCGACTGTTCCCCGTAAATTTTGTGGCTGGTCAGGCTGTTTACCAGAAAGTCATCCACCAGATTCAGTTCCTCTAAAGTTTTCATGTTTCCTCCTTTTCCCATAGTGCAAGGAAAAGCAGGATTGCATATCTCATTTTTGATTCTGAAATTCCACCTATTCAATGCACTATGCGTTCGTAATTGTAATTAGAATTTAAAAGCATAGAATTCATTGAATTGATACCAGAAATTTAGATTGGCTTTCGCCACTCGAAAATCAGAATATATGCATACCATACCTTATTCTATTTCGCAACCGATTTTACTTTTTTACCCGGTGCCCAAGATGTCCCATTTTTCACAGTCCTTACAATCTTGGTTTATTTTTTACCCAAACTGCCTTATGGATTTTACCTGTCATTTTTAGAATATCACTTGTGCTTATGCAAAAGATAAAACTTTTATGGAGGTTATTTATGAAAAAGAAATTTGTAAGTACTATATTAATTATCAGTATTCTCTCAACCGGTTTACTCAGTGGCTGTGGAAAAAGCGCATCGGCTGAATCCGTAGACCTTACTTCCGTATCCTTGGATACGATTAAAGAGAAAGCCAAAGAAGAAGGAACCATTTCTTCTGTCGGAATGCCGGATGACTGGGCAGACTGGAAAGACAGTTGGGAAAGCATTTCCAATACTTACGGTCTGGTACATGACGATACCGACATGAGTTCTTCCGAAGAATTATCCTTATTTGAAAGTGAAAAGGATTCTCCTACCAAAGATATCGGTGACGTAGGTCAGGCTTTTGGACCGACTGCTATTGAAATGGATGTGGTACAGCCTTATAAAGCTTCTACCTGGGATTCCATTCCGGACTGGGCAAAGGACCCGGATGGTAAATGGACGATTTCCTATCTTGGAACCATGGGTGCTCTGGTAAATACCAACAATGTTTCCGAACCGATTACTTCCTGGGAAGACCTGAAAAACAGTGATGCCAAAATCACTTTAGGCGATGTATTAAGAGGTGCCAGCTCCCAGATGGCAGTTTTATCCTGCGCCTATGCCATGGGCGGTGATGCTGAAAATCTTGACCCTGCTTTTGACTACTTCAAAGAATTAGCCAGCGAAGGACGTATCGATGTGGGTGATGGCAGTGTGGAACGATTAAACCGTGGTGAAATCGATGTTTTAGTAACCTGGGATTATCTTACTTTACAGTACCGCGATATTGTAGCTGCCAATAACCCGGACCTCAACATGGAATGCCATGTTATGCAGGATGGCGCTGTTCAGTCCGGCTATTGTCTGGTTATCAATAAATATGCACCACATCCTTACTCCGCAGCTTTAACCGTTGAATATCTCTTAAGTGATGAAGGTCAGATTGAGCGTGCCAAAGGCTATGCAAGACCAATCCGTGATGATGTGGTTCTTCCGGACGACTTAAAAGCAAAAATGATTTCTGATGATGAATATACCAACACTATCCCTTTGACCGATAACGATACTGTTACCAAGGCATGTTCTGAAATTGCAAACCGCTGGGAAGAAGAAATCATTCCTCTGATTGGCGAGTAGAAGTTGGTGGCAGCATGAAAAATTTCAAAAAAAACTGGCGGAAAATGGGCTTCTTTATGCCCTTTTTCCTTTTAATTATCTTCTTTTTATTTGTTCCGTTCTTCCAGATGTTAGCCAAAAGCTTTTCCACCGGAAGCGGACAACTCGGTTTTTCCTGGTATGTCGAAATCTTTACCAAAACCAGTTATCTGGTTGCCATTAAGAACAGTATCTGGATTGCCATCTGTTCCACCATTCTTGGAACCGTGATTGATTTCCTGCTTGCGTTGTCTTTAACCAATGCCGGAAAAAGAAACCGCCGCTGGTATCAGTCCCTTTTAAATCTGACATCCACCTTTGCCGGACTTCCATTGACCTTAGCCTTTGTTACGCTGCTTGGAACCGCCGGCGTATTTGTTTTAATCGGAAAAAATGCCGGTATTTCCTGGCTTGCCAATTATAATCTCTATTCCTTAAAGGGAATGTTTATCATTTTCCTTTACTTTCAGATTCCTATGGGAACGTTGCTGCTACTGCCTGCTTTCCACGAAATCCGCAAGGAATGGAAGGAAGCGGCTCTGCTTATGAATTGCAGTACTTTCCGCTTCTGGCGTAAAATCGGCATTCCGATTATGATGCCATCTGTTATGGGAACTGTTAATATGCTTTTTGCCAATGCATTAATTGCTTATACTACCCCATATTTACTGGTCAACAACGGTGTTCCGCTGTTACCGATTAAGATTACCGATATGTTTGTAGGTGACGTGCGCCAGCGTCCGGAGCTGGGCAGTGCTTTATCCATTGTGATGCTGCTTATTATGCTGCTGGTTCTTACCTGCACCAATCTGGTGAAAAAACTCTTTCAGAAAGGAAGGAAATAAATGAAGAAAAATCGTATGCTCGGAGTTATCTGGCAGGTTATTGTTGCCATATTTTTACTCCTTCCTCTGACTGTATCTTTTATCTATTCCTTTGCAGGAAGATGGACTTCTATCCTGCCACAGAATCTTACTTTCCGGTTTTATCTGGATAAATTTAAGGACAGCACTTTTTTCCTTGGTATCCTGCGGGGCATTTTCATCTCTGCCCTCCCGGTTATTTTGGTCAATATCATTATTTTACTTACGCTTTTTGCCGTTATCGTATATTTTCCAAAAATGGAAAAATACATTCAGGTCTGTTGTATTATTCCGACTACCATCAACGGTATTATTTTAGCAACTTCGATTTTGTCCACCTATGCAGGAAGCGGCACCATATTTTCCAACCGGATTATTATGCTGATGTTTACCTACTGTATTTTCTGCCTTCCCCTGACTTATCAGGGCATCCGCAACAGTCTGTATGCAGTAAATACCAAAACGCTTTTGGAGGCGGCTTCCATTCTTGGTGCCAACAAATTTTACGGATTCTTAAAAATTATTGTTCCGACCGTCCTTCCGGGACTGATGAACACTGCACTTATCAGCTTTTCCGCCCTGTTCGGAGATTTTGCAATCATCAAGATTATTGCTTCCTCCCAATACGAAACGGTGCAGACTTACCTCTATAAGAACCGGAATACCGATTTGCAGTCGTTTAGTGCCGGAGTCGTAATTTTACTGGTTTTAACCATGATTATCAATCTGACCGTTCACAAATGTGCAGCCAGAAATACCCCTCAGGGAAATAAGGAGAATCGAATCAAATGAGTTACATGGAGATTTCAAATATAGAAAAAGCTTTTGATAAAAATGAAGTACTGAAAGGTATTTCACTGAATATAGAACAGGGAGAATTTGTAAGCCTGCTTGGACCGTCCGGATGCGGAAAATCTACACTGCTCCGCTGTCTGTCCGGTCTTGAAACCATCGACAGAGGAACCTTTGTCTTAGATGGAAAAGATGTGACGGAAACACCCGCCCAAAACAGAAATATCGGCATGGTTTTCCAGCAGTACTCCCTTTTTCCGAATATGACCGTAGAAGAAAATCTTTCTTTTCCCCTTACGATTCAGAAAATGCCGAAAGCTGACCAGAAAGCCAAAATTGATGATGTATTAGAGATTGTCGGTCTTACAGATAAGAAAAAGGCTTATCCGGGAAATCTTTCCGGTGGACAGCAGCAACGTGTGGCTTTGGCAAGAGCTATTATCTCACGTCCGAAAGTTCTACTTTTAGATGAACCTTTAAGTGCCATTGACGCAAAGCTCCGCAAGAATCTGCAGATAGAAATCCGCCGTATCCAGCAGGAGCTTAATATTACTACTATTTTCGTTACACATGACCAGGATGAAGCTATGAGTATGTCTGACCGCATCTGCCTTTTAAACAATGGAAATATCGAGCAAGTCAGCAGTCCTATTGAGCTTTACACCAAACCGAAAACCCGCTTTGCTGCAAGCTTTATCGGTCATTACAATGTATTTTCCCCGGATGAATTTAAGCAGGCATTCCATGTAGCCGCACCGGATAACAAAATGACTGCCATCCGCCCGGAAACCATCCAGATTTCCACAGAAAAGCCGCAGGAAAATGACGCTATCCACACGATCTACGGAAAAATCATAAACAACCGCTCTGTTGGAAATACTTTGCATTATCACATTGATGTAAATGGCATTACCTTTAAGGTCGATACTTTATTCCGAAGCTTTGCACTTTATAAAAATGACCAGAATGTCTGGCTTTCCTTAGAAAAGAGAAACTGCCTGGCACTGGAAGATTAAGGAGGATATCTACTATGAAGCCTGTTGAAAAAATGTTTTCCGAAAAAGGTTCCTGGTTTAAAGGCAACCTTCATTCCCATACTGTCAATTCCGACGGCCGCCTGACTCCGGCGCAGTCCGCCGCCTATTACAGAGAACACGGTTATTCTTTCATCTGTTTTTCGGAACACGATTATTATACCGACCTTCGAAAAATATTAGACCGGGATGACTTTATTATTCTGCCGGGACTGGAAGCAAGCACTTATCTGATTACTTCCGATGATTTTTCCGGGCTTTTTGAGCCGGAAGTATTACAGAGAGGCTACTGCGATATGACTTTTCAGGAGCTGATGGCATTCCGCAATAAAAATGTGAATTTTACACTGAAAAAAGCCCATCATATCCATGGTATTCTTGGAACAAAGGAAATGCGGGCGGCTGCCGGAGAAAATGTTTTTACGGTCAACCAGCTTTATCCGATCCGCATTTACCTGAATCAATGGGATGGCGTAAATGCTGCACAGACGCTGTCTGACAGCTTAAAACAGAAAGGCTGTTTTACCACCTACAATCATCCCATCTGGTCCCGCGTGGATATTGAGGATGTCCGGGATTTACAGGGCGTCTGGGCTATCGAATGTTATAACTACGATACCGTCAACGAATGCGCTGAGGGAGAGGACACGGTATTCTGGGATACCATGCTCCGCCATGGAACTGATATTTCCTGCTTTGCTTCGGATGACAACCATAATGGCGGAACTTTTCAGGACAGCTTCGGCGGCTTTGTCATGGTAAAATCTGAACGCCTCGACCACGAAAGCATTGTAACGAATCTTTTAAAAGGAAATTATTATTCCTCCAACGGCGCTGTAATTACGCAGTGGGGCATCCGCAACGGCGAAGTCTATGTGGATTGTGAAAATGCAGAACGGGTAAACTTCATCTGTGGCGGTAATATTGGAAGTAGCAGAACCGTCATGATGGAAAATAACATTCCTCTGCAGCATGTCTCAATCCCTCTGACCGGTCTGGAGCAGTATGTCCGTATCGAAGTAAAAAATACGCTTGGACAGACCGCCTGGACCAACCCGATTGTATTTTGAATGTGCGCCGCTAGGCGCACATTCAAAAAAGGACGATTCTTTCGAATCGTCCTTTTGTATACGTTGTGTACCTGCCGGTTTCAGAATTAATCCTGAACGTAAGGCATAATTGCGATATGACGTGCTCTCTTGATAGCAACTGTCAAAGCTCTCTGATGTTTTGCACAGTTTCCTGTGATTCTTCTTGGAAGGATTTTTCCTCTCTCAGAGATATATCTTTTTAACTTATTTACATCTTTATAATCGATGGTGTTGTCTTTTCCACAGAAAACACAAACTTTCTTTCTTCTGTGCATTCCGCCTCTTCTTCTCATTGGCGCACCATCTCTGTCTGTCTTATTGAAAGCCATGGCTATTACCTCCTATTGATTTAGTTAAATGGTAATTCCTCATCAATTCCGTCAGGGATATTCATAAATCCATCGCCTGCACTGCTTGGTGAAGGTCTGTCAGCCGGTGCAAAACCGCCTGCATTGTCGGATGCTGATTTACTCTCAGCAAATTCCTGCTCTTCTATTATGACATCAGTGGTATATACTTTCTGACCGTCTTTGTTGGTGTAACTTCCGGTCTGGATACGACCTGTTACAAGTACCTTAATTCCTTTATGGAAATATTTCTCAGCAAACTCTCCTGCTCTTCCAAATGCTACGCAGTTGATAAAATCAGCGGTCTGCCCATCATTCCCTTCACGTCTGCCTCTGCGGTCTACAGCCAGTGAATATCTTGCGATTGCCATCTGGTTATCTCCGCTGGAGTAACGAACCTCCGGGTCTCTTGTTAAACGTCCCATAAGTATAACTTTATTCATACCACTTTCTCCTTCTCTTCTATTTATGCCTCGTCTTTTCTAACGCATAAGAAACGAAGTACGTTGTCCATAATACGAACATTCTGCTCTACTTCTGCCGGAACAGATGATTCTGCCTCGAACTGGATGAAATAGTAGAAGCCGTCGCTCATTTTCTGAATGTCGTAAGCTAATTTCTTCTTACCCCACTCTTCTACTTCTGTTACAGTTCCACCTGCACGAGTGATATACTCTTTTGCTCTCTCAACTGTAGCAGTTCTGACATCGTCTTCGATCTTGGCATTCACAACAAGTGCTAATTCATATTTGTTCATGCTAGATTTACCTCCTTTTGGTCTCTGGCCTCCTGTCTATGCGGGAAGCAAGGAATTTTTACATATCACGAGCCTATATGATAGCATAATCTGACCCGTTTCGCAAGTGTTTTTCTTATTATTCTTACGATTCTGTTTCATTTTTTTGCTCACTTTTTTTTCGAAGACCTTTGGTATTCTTCTCCACCAGTTTTCTGGCAATCATAATCTGATGGTCACAACCCATGCATTTCAACCGGAAATCCGCTCCTACCCGAAGAATTTCCCACTCCTGGCTTCCACAGGGATGCTGTTTTTTTAATTTTACAATATCGCCTACTTCGTATTGATAATTATTCATGTCGTCCCTTTCTTCTATGATTATCTTCTATATTATTAGGTAATTTCTTCTGCCTCTTTCAGACCTCTGACAATACGGCTCCGATGCTGCCCTGTATCAGTAAGTCTGCCCGGTTGTCCAATGGCGTGGTGGACTTATTAATCAGCACCAGCTTATTGCCCCGGTAATAATCGATAAGTCCTGCTGCGGGATATACTGCCAGTGAAGTACCTCCGATAATGAGCATATCTGCATGGCTGATATAATACACCGCATCCTCTAAGGTCTGCTGGTCTAAGCCTTCCTCATATAAAACCACATCCGGCTTGATGCTGCCGCCGCATTCATCACAGGTTGGAATTCCACTGCTCTTTAAAATGTACTCTGCATCAAATAGCTTTCCGCAGCTCTGGCAGTAGTTCCGGTGGACACTGCCATGAAGCTCTAATACCTTTTTGCTGCCGGCCGCCTGATGCAGTCCATCAATATTCTGCGTCACAACCGCCTTTAACTTACCAGCTGCCTCAAGCTCTGCTAATTTCTTATGTGCTGCATTAGGCTTTGCATCCAGGCACAGCATTTTATCCCGGTAGAATCGGTAAAATTCTTCTTTTTTACGCATATAAAAGCTGTGGCTTAAGATGGTTTCCGGTGGATAATCGTATTTCTGGTTATAAAGTCCGTCCACACTCCGGAAATCCGGAATGCCGCTCTCCGTAGATACACCTGCACCTCCAAAGAATACAATATTATCTGAGTCCATGACCCATTGCTTCAATGTCTCGATACCATCCATTCTACTGCCTCCTGTTCCATTAAAAGTAGTCTTTCTCTTTTATTCCGCTTCGCTTTCAGTGCCTGCATTCTCCTCTGCCGGTGCCACGTCACCGTTTGGAACTGCCTCTGTCTGTACCGCATGTACCAAGAAACGGTAATCATAGCCTGCCTTGTTGCAGGTCATCAATGTAATTACTTTATCCTCTGGTGTTACCTCTACGCCGGTATCATACGCTGACTGTGCCTTTACACCATCTAAGAATTCCTGAAACTGCTCATCGGATGCAAACTGGGTATAGAAATCCACTTCATTATCCACTCTTGCCAGATAACAGGAAAAAATATCATAACGGTAGGTATAATCCGGTGTATAAATATAAAAATACGGATTTTCTTTATAAAATTCCTCATCCTTATAGTTATTTAATTTACCAAACATGGTCTTGTCCTTCATATTATGACCATAGATGAAGGTATTCTGGTCAGAAAAATCAGCATGATTGTTGGCATCCATGAAAATACTTGCCGCTGTTACAGCCTGTCCCTCAAAGGTATGCTTCAGATAATATTCATTATCCTCTCCCTGCATAATCGGATAGCTGATATCAATATTTTCAAACCGGATCCAGCCGATGCAGTCCGGGTTCAGCTCCTTTAATCCGGAAAAATCTACGGTAAATTCTCCGTTTTCTTCCGTACTGATTTCATCCTTTGGCTGTTCACTGACATATTTCTGCAGTCCCTTATATTCATGGCTTCCTTTCCAGTAAGTAATTCCATACAGAATCAATCTTACTGCCGCATACAAAAATACTGCCAGTGCCAGCAGAAATAAAATCCGAAACAGGATATTCTGCTGTTTTTTCTTCTTTCGCTCATTTTTAATCTTTCCTGTCATTGTCACACCCCTAATTTTTCTCTATTTGCTGCAATAGACCTACAGAACCTGCCACTGGCAGCTTCTTACGGATGCGTTGGTAACTGCGAGCAACTCGCGTAAAAAAGAATGTGCCTTGGCACATTCTCGCGCCTGCGGCGGTCGCTTGCGACATCTACCTTATACGCCGCAGTGCGCATCCCCGCGGAGCGGTTTTTACTTTACAGGAAAGCAATTTCCTGTAAAGTAAAAAACCACCGCCCATAAGACAGTGGTTAAAGAGTTGCGGGAACAGGATTTGAACCTGTGACCTTCGGGTTATGAGCCCGACGAGCTTCCAGACTGCTCCATCCCGCGCTATTTATTTGCAAAAGCTATTATAGTCCTTCCTTCTGCAAATGTCAAATTTCTATGTCCCTGCCTTACATAATATACAGTTACAAGCACTTTTATTCCTGATTTTTGAAGAATTGTATCTTCATCATCTGAAGTCCTGTACAGTCCTCGTCAACCCAGAAAAAGTGTAGCACACTATTTATGGAAAGTCTACACCCGTCCCGCCAAAAAGATACTTGCCGCAATTCCTGCCAGCGTAGCAAACAATGCCCCCGGAAGCGTAAAGCCGGTCTTTCGTACTTTTACCGACATAAAATAAATTGACATGGTATAAAAAATGGTCTCGGTGCAGCTTAACATGACAGAGGCTGCCATTCCCACGAAGGAATCACACCCGGCTTCCTTGTATAAATCCACCAGCAGTCCGGTTGCCGCCGAGGAGGAAAACATTTTGACAATGGCAATGGGGATAAGCTCGGAAGGGATTCCGATATGTTTCGTCCAGCCCATGCAGGTAGTAGAAATGAAGTCCAACAGCCCGGAGGCTCTTAGGATCCCGACTGCTACCATAAGCCCCACCAGCGTTGGCAGGATTCCAACTACTGTCTGTATGCCTTCTTTTGCGCCCTTTAAAAAATCGTCATATACATTTTTCTTCATCAGAATGCCGAATCCTACGATGTAAAAGACCAGTATAGGAATCAGGGCATCTGACAGGAACATAAGAAAGCGCATCCTCATTCTCCTGCTAAGAGCTTCTTTTTCATTCTATGCAGACATGAGAACTATCATGCCGCTTTTATAAAAAATTTGCACTAACCGGGAATTTTATCCAGGAATTTATCCGGAAAATTTTTACTGCTTCCGCAGGCGCAGCCCCACGCCCTTGCGGGTTTCGATGTAATCCCTGCCGCTTAATTCCCGCAGTTTCCGTCGTAAGTTGCTGGCATGGACTTTGATGGAATTTTCCACACAGTCCGGTGTATCTTCTGCAATTTCGTCTAACAGCGTGGTCTTTGTCACTGTCCGTCCGTTCCGCTGTATCAGGCATTTTAAAATAGCAGCTTCTGTTCTGGTAAGCTTCGTAGTCTGCCCGCCAATGGTCGCCAGCCGCTTCTCGATATCCAGCTTTATCTCTTCGTAATAGAAAAATCTTACTTTCTCTTTTTCTGCCGGAATCTTACTCAGACGTACTTCCACGCGGATGCGGAATTCCTGCATATCAAAGGGCTTTCTGATATAATCGTCTGCCCGTTCTATGCATTTTTTACACCGTTCAAAAACAGAGCCGGTTTTCTCCGGCCGAATCAATAGCAACGGCTTTGCCTGCACCAGGGCGAGGAAGGTATTCTCCCATATTGCTGCTACATCCTCTTTTCCGGCAAATTCCTTCTGCTCAAGGTCTAATACCACCATATCCACAATAACCTGCTGAAATAACTCCCCGGCATCTGTGAGGGAATCCGCCCGCACTGTAAAATAGCCTTTTTCGTCCAGTACCTGCTCCATGGCATCCCCCAATGCTTTATCCTGTTCGATGATTCCTATGGTATACATTAATCCGTTCTCCTTCGACTTACAATCCGGCAGAAAATGACTGCCGTTGCTGTGCTGATAATGGTCGCTGCAAGTCCCGGTCCCACCACCGCAGCCGGATGCACCGAGCCATACTGACTGCGGTACGCCACAATGTTCATGGGAATCAGTTGCAGAGACGATATATTGATAATCAAAAAGGTACACATTTCCTTTGTGGCATTTCCGGAATACTTCTGTATGTTTTTTCCGGCTGCCTTAAGTCTGGCAATATGTAACTCCTGTAATTGCTGCATTGCCTTTAAGCCTGCCGGCGTTGCCGCCCAGCCAAGCCCTAGCATATTGGCTATCATATTGACTGCTATGTAATGATTGGCAGGATGGTCATCGGGTATATCCGGAAAAAGAAATGTCAGCACCGGCCGCATTTTCTTTACTGCCGCTTTTACAATGCCGCTGCATTCCGCAATTTTCATCATTCCCATCCAGAACGCCATGACTCCTGTCATCGTAATGGCTAATGCCACTGCTTCTTTGGCAGAGTTTACTGCTGCCTCCGTCACTTCCGGCAGTGTTCCGTTGATTGCACCGTAGAGCACTCCCACAAGAATCATAAATCCCCACAGATAATTCATTTCGAACCTCTTTTGCTTTCCCGTTACTCTACTATATGCAGTTTTCCCGGAAGGAACTACTTTCTCTGGTGATTATAGCACACCCTCTTCTGCCATATCACGTTCTTTTGTCATATCGATACGATTTTTTTCATATTCTTTGTTGAACACTCTTCATCCGAGGCCGTCTATGCTGCACAAATATATTTCTCCTTTTCTGATAACCATTTGCTTTGCTTTATCCTTATTTCTTCTAAGCGGGTGCAGCAAAGACCAGTCGGCTTCTGATTCCGGTTATATTGCGCCGGATTCCATTTCCTTTGAGGAATATACCAGTCTTTTATTTCAAAGCGAAGTAACCTCCGATACCCTGACCCTTCACTATACCTTAAGCCAGCCGGAAGTCTATGGCATTACCGATTATAAAATTGCTCTGCCGGATTATTCTGCCGATGCCAGAAAGCAATCTGCCTTAAATATCGAAAATATCTCCTGTGGGTTACAGTCCTATGACTATGAGGTACTGACCACCGAGCAGAAGCTGACTTATGATATTTTAAATGACTATGTCTCTTCTAACCGCAGTCAGTCGGACTATACCTATTACCCGGAAATCCTGCGTCCTTCCACGGGATTTCCTGCCCAGCTTCCGGTTCTGCTATCAGAATACCATTTCTATGACCGTAAAGATGTGGAGGATTATCTGACTCTGCTTTCACTGATCCCAGCCTGCTTTGATTCTGTCTTAGATTATGAAACGAATAAAATCAATGAGGGACTTTTTCTTTCGGATACCCAGGCGGATACGCTGATTGCAGACTTAAATACCTTCTGTGATAACAGTTCTGAGCATTATCTGATTACTACTTTTCGTAATAAAGTAGCGGAACTTCCTGATTTAACAGCAGAGGAACAGGCTTCCTACTGTATCGAAAATGAAGGTGCTTTTAGGGAATATGTTCTGCCAGCCTATGAAGCTTTGCGGGATTTTCTGGTGGAGCACAAGGGCAGTGGCAGTAACTCCGCCGGACTTTGCTATTTTCCGGATGGCTCAGACTATTATGCTGCTTTGGTTTATGATGCCACCGGCTCTTCCCATTCCATAGATGAACTTTTAGAAATGACGGAAAAGCAACGGAAATCCGACCTTCTTGCCATCAACGGGATTGCTGCCAGTCATCCCGGTATCTCTCTTGCTACCGATGATTTTCCAATGAAGGATGCCACCCCGGAGGAGATGCTTACCTGTCTTTCTTCCGCTATTACAAAGGATTTCCTGCCGCCGGTCTCTACGGATTTTTCCGTCCGCTCCGTGGACCCTTGTATGCAGGATTCCATGGCTCCCGCCTTTTATCTGACGGCCCCTATCGATAACATTTCCCATAATGTCATCTATATCAATCCCCGCAGCCACTACGAAGGCTTCGAGCTTTTCACCACACTGGCGCACGAAGGATTCCCGGGACATCTCTATCAGACTACCACTACGTCTGCCTCCGGCTGTGCACCCATCCGGAGTATTCTCAACTATCCCGGCTATGTAGAGGGCTGGGCAACTTATGTGGAAATGCTCTCTTACTCTTATGCCGGTCTGCCGGAGGAAAAGGCTTCGCTCCTTATGCACAACCAGTCCGCTCTTTTGAGCCTCTATGCCACCGCAGATTTATCCATTCATGCAAAGGGTTGGACACTCAGTGACCTTAAGGACTTCTTAAGTGATTATGGCATCGACAATAAGGAAGCCGTCTCCGAAATCTACGACTATATCGTAGCGGAGCCGGCTCATTATCTCAAATATTATATTGGCTGCCTGGAATTCCTTCAGCTAAAGGACTACGCCAAAGAAACCTTCGGGGATTCCTATTCCGATAAACAGTTTCACCAGGCAGTGTTGTCCATCGGTCCTGCACCTTTTGATATTGTAAAAAAATATTTAAAGGACTACTACCGGCAGACTATTTAACTTCTACTTTAACAGTGCCTGATATACATCACGTTTACTGATGCCACGATCCTTTGCCACCTGCTTCATGGCTTCCTTCCGTTCCATGCCGGAAGCCTCATAATGTGCCATATGTTCCTCGACGGAAAGGCTCTCCCAGGCTTCTCTTGCTTCCTGTTCCTTTGTCTCAAATGTCTTTCCAGAAATGATTAAAACGTATTCTCCTTTTGGTTCATTGTCCTCATAGAATCTTATGACATCTTCGAATGTCGTTTTTGTCGCGTTCTCATATCGCTTGGTCAGCTCCTTGCAGACCGTTAATTCACGGTTTCCAAGAACTTCATAAAGCTCCTTTAAGGTCTTGAGAAGGTGGTGTGGTGCCTCATATACTATCATCGTTCGGCTCTCCTGAGCCAGTTCCTCCAAGACTCTGGCACGCTCTTTTTTATCTCTTGGAAGAAATGCCTCGAAAGCAAATCGTCTGGTGGGAAGTCCCGATATGGTCAGTGCAGTAATGCAGGCTGCCGGTCCCGGAAGGGAAGTTACTTCGATGCCATTCTCATAACAGATTCGAACCAGTTCTTCTCCCGGATCTGAAATACCCGGTGTTCCGGCATCTGTTATCAGGGCAATATTTTTGCCTTCCTGTAATTTCTCTACCAGCTTGTATGCCTTTTCAATTTTGTTATATTCATGGTAGCTGGTCATCGGTGTCTTAATCTCAAAATGATTTAAGAGCTTAATGGAATTTCTCGTATCCTCTGCCGCTATTAAATCTACTTCCTTTAAGGTACGCAATACCCGGAACGTAATGTCCTCTAAATTTCCAATGGGTGTTGCACACAGATACAGTTTTCCTGCCATAATCTATCCTCTTTTATTTAAGTGGTATTATATATCTTCTTACTCCGCTTTCTTCGCATCTTCATAAATGCGCGGCAACATCTGATAGAGTATGATGCCTGCTGCCACAATACCAATGGAAATAAACTGGGAAGTAGAAAGGAATCCCACGCTTCCGCGGTAATCACTTCTTAAAAATTCCACACCAAATCTTCCGATTCCATAGAACATTAAGTATAAGGATGCCACTCTGCCTTTTTTCGGCTTACGCTTTGCATAAGCAAGCAGCATCAGGCAAATCATGAAGTCTCCTGCAGATGAAATAAGCTGTGTTGGTATCAGCTTGACTCCATTTGGAGCATAGTCGGAATGAGTAAAGGTAATTCCAAACCAGCTGTCCGTTGCTTTTCCGTAACAACAGCCTGCAAAGAAGCATCCGATTCTTCCAAAGCCCTGTGCCAGTGCTACTGCCGGCATAACAAGGTCAAAGTATTCGATGAAAGATACCTTCTTTATCCTGCAGTAAAGCCAGGATACTAAGATTCCTCCGATAATTCCTCCATATACTACATAACCGTTTTTAAAGTTCCAGAGAATGGATGGGTCTTTGATAATCTCCGGAATCTCTACAATATAATAAAGCAATCTGGTTCCCACCAGTCCGCCGATGATGGCACACCAGAAGATTCCATAAAGGATATCTCCGCTTTTTTCCATTTTCATCTTTTTTCCACGGTAATAACACATCGCATATGCGGCTAAAAATCCAAGTCCAATCATCAGTCCATACGTATGAAGTGTCAACGGTCCAATTGTTATCTCATTAAACATATGTCTTTCCTTTCTTTCATTACAAATCATAAATCTCATATATTTCATCGGTGTATACATTCGGTTCCTTGTATACAATCAGCGGCTTCTCCACCGTCATACGGGAACGCCCGCCTCTGCAGCCTTCGATAAGTACCATGTTCGGCTCCCGGTCTGCATATGGATATACCAGCCGCATCCGCTTTGGCTCGATGCGATGCTCATGCATACAGCAGATGATTTCTGTCAGACGAAACGGGCGGTGTACCATAAAAAAATGTCCCCCCGGCTTTAGTATTCTCGCACTCTCCCTCACAATATCCGTAAGATTGCACAATATTTCATGGCGGGCAATTGCCTTTGCTTCCTCCGGATTCGTAAGACCGTGCTGTCCTATCATATAAGGCGGATTTGTGGTTATAATATCAAAAGAAGATGCCCCAAAGATCTTCGAGGCATCTTTTATATCTCCTGTTACGATATCGATTTTATCCGTCAATCCATTTAACGCAACACTTCGTCTTGCCATGTCGGCACTGTCCGGCTGAATCTCAAGCCCGGTAAAATGCTCTCCGGGAGTCTTCGCCTCTAATAGGATGGGAATCACTCCCGTTCCGGTTCCAAGGTCTAACACTCTCTGTTTCGGCTTTACCTTTACAAAAGCACTTAAGAGTACCGCATCCATTCCAAAGCAGAACTGCTTCGTATCCTGAATGATACGATAACCCTTGCGATTCAGCTCGTCCACACGCTCATCCGGTTTTAATTGAATCTCATTACTTGACGTCATTAATCTTAGACTTTCCTCCCTTATCCTCTAAGGCTTCCAGCTCTTTCATCTCTTCCGGAGAAAGTTTGATATTGTCTCTGCGTCTTCTTGGCTTGAACTTCAGCTCTTTTACCTTATATTCCCGAAGTTCTTTCTCATCATTTACTTCGATTAAGACCTTCACCAGCTGACGCAATACGTTAATGCTCTGTACTTCACCTTTACATCCATCAATTGTGGTAACGGTATCACCCACATTCGGAAGACGGCTGTTTAAATATTCGTATGTTTCAGCCTCATTTTTCAGACAGCACATCAGTCTGCCACATACACCGGAAATCTTAGTCGGATTTAAGGACAGGTTCTGCTCCTTTGCCATCTTAATGGATACCGGAGCAAAATCAGCCAGATAGGATTTACAGCATAATTCTCTTCCGCAGATTCCAATTCCGCCTAAAATCTTGGTCTCGTCTCTCACTCCAATCTGGCGCAGCTCAATTCTGGTACGGAATACTGCCGCCAGATCCTTTACCAGTTCACGGAAATCAATTCGTCCGTCTGCGGTAAAGTAAAACAGAAGCTTATTGTTATCAAAGGTATACTCTGCTTCTACCAGCTTCATTTCAAGCTTATGCTTTGCAATTTTCTCAAGACAGATTTTGTATGCTTCTTTTTCTTTCTCTTTATTTCTCTGCTCGGTCTTATCGTCCTCCGGTGTTGCCACGCGGATGACCGGCTTCAATGGCTGAACCACTGCTTTATCGTCTACCTCTTTCGGGGCAATCAGCACAGTTCCGTACTCTATGCCACGGGCAGTCTCCACGATAACATGGCTGCCTGCCGCCATCTTTGCTTTACCCGGGTCAAAATAATATATCTTTCCGGCTCTGCGGAATCTGACTCCAACTACTTTTGTCATTCTAATTCTCCTTTATTGTCAGCAGCAACAATTCCATCACAAGGTCAAAGTTGACATTTGCCGTAAGGCGCACCTTTGCCTTTTCCAACGCTTCTAATATTGCTTCAATTCCACTGTAGGAACTCTTGCTTGCCTGCTTCTTTATGTCATAGACTTCATCCTTAAATATCAGTCCATTTACATCTGTTGTTGCTTTATATAATAAAATGTCACGAAACCAGATCATCATGATATCAAGATAATCGTTGATTTCCATTTTATATTCGTTAATCTGTTTGATGGCTTCCTTAAATTCATAAAGCTCAATCTCATGGATTCGCTTTAATAACTGCACGGCTGCAGCTTTCAGCTCCTGAAAATCATCCGAAGATGCCAACGCCATTGCCTTTCCCACATTTCCCTGGGCAAATGCCACACACACATCCGCCTGATAATCCGGCACTTTACAGTGCTCCATCAGATATTTTTTGATTTTATCATCGGAAACTACCTTAAGGTTCAATACCACACACCGGGAAAGAATCGTCGGTAAAAATGCATCCGCATTGGTAGTCAGCAGAATGATAACCGCATATGCCGGCGGCTCTTCGATGGTTTTTAACAGTGCATTCTGCGCCTGCTGGTTCATTTTCTCTGCTTCATCTACAATATAAATCTTATATCTGCTACTGTATGGCTTCACATCTACATCATTTACAAGCTGGCTGCGGATATCTGCCACGGAAAGCGTATTCGGCTTCTCATGTGTGACATAAATGATGTCCGGCTGGTTGTGGTTCACTGCCTGCTTACAGGAATGGCACTCCATGCAGGGCTCAATGCCGTGCTGTTCACACTGCAGGGTCTGGGCAAATGCCTCCGCCAGCATTTTCTTGCCGGATTTGTCCGGTCCGTTCAATATATATGCATGGGATATTTTATCCATTTTTATTGCATTCTGTAAATGCTCTATAATCTGTTCATGTCCAATGATTTCTGCAAATCCTGCCATGTGCGCTCCTTTCTCCTGAAGCTTCCTGCTGTCTTAGGCTGCCCTGTTTTTACGTGAAAATATCCAGCAATAATCCTGCAATTTCCCCGATTTTATCCAATATGGTAATGTGGTCCGACTCATCCTTCACCAGCTCTTCTGCCAGTTCGTCTAAGTTCTTATCCACCAACTTGACGATTCCATAGACGCGATGACGGCCTTTCCGGTCGAGAAAGTTCTCTCTGGAAAATTTATGGGAACGGGTTACGACTTCATTTAAGAAATCCTTCACCAGTCCACGGTATTTCTTCATGTCCCGGATGTCCATATGCTGTGCAATAAGATTACCCTGCTTGGTAATGTCATCTAAGAGGCTGTTCAACCGCTGCTGAAGCTCCTGCTCTTCGATTGCACTGGTCAATGTAAATTTAAAGCTGCCGTCTCCGGTGTCTACCGGCGTGGTTCCGGTGGTCTGATTCACCGGTGCAGTGTCGTTTACTCTAATCTCCATTTTATCACCTATCCATTATATGATAGCACAAAAGCTGCAATTTCCTCTACTGTCTTTTGCAGATTATCATTCTCAAAGTGTCTGGTAATTCCTGCCTTTTCCAATGCTTCTTCTGCAAAATCCGCATCATCTGCAAGAAATCTCCTGCAAAGCTCTGTATACTTTGGCTTATCCTGCATCCGCTCCCGGTCCAATGCCCGCTGCAGACGTAAACCATCTTCTACTTCTATATATATCGGTACGATTGCGTCTTTTCCATAATAGGCACAAAGCTGTGTATACACGGCAAGGGTGCCAATCAGAAGATAACTGTGCTCCGACAGATTGACCTGCCCGTCTGCAATTGTGGCATAGCGCCAGATTCCGTATATAGTATCATATGCGCGCTGCTCTATGACTTTTCCTTCTTTTTCGAGCTTCAAAAGCCTTTGTTCATCAATAAAATGATACTCTACGCCCTCCGTCTCGCCGGCACGGATCGGCCGGGTAGTATATGGTACAATCGTCTGAAGCTGCAACGCTTTCTCATCCCGCAGCATCTTATATATGGTATCTTTTCCTGTTGAGCTCTTGCCCATCAGGCAGAAAATCTTTCCCATGTGTAAATCTCCTGTTTCTACGGTTTTGCCGTCTGTTTTCTAGTATAAAATAATTTTCAGGAAATGACAACTTTTATCTTTCCGTCCTCAGTCACGCCATGAATACGAAATGCATTCTCCCGGCAGGTTTTTATCACTGCCACTGCTTCTTTGGAAATCCCTTCTCCCGGCACCAGCATCGGGATACCCGGTGGATAAAGATAGACAAATGCTCCTGCTGTCTTGCCAACACTTTCCTTCAGCCCCATTTCCACTGTCTTTGCATCCAGCGCTTCTGCAATGGATTTGCGGACCGTCCGCTTTGCATAGGCTTCGGTCAGAAACTGCGGCGTTATTGTTCTTCTTGCTGCGGCTTCTTTTTTGTCAATTTCTTCCAGTGCCGCATACAGCCGGTCAAAACCTTCCTCGCTGTCAAAAATACTGGTCATTGCCAGCGCATAATCTCCCTGACACATCTCTAACTGCAAATGGTATTTCTCCCTGAGCAGCTGATACAGCTCTTCCCCGGAAAGTCCGGCTTTCGTGGCACGGAGTACCAGCTTCGACGGGTCTTTGGCAAAGCCTTCTGTCTCTTTTAAATTCACTTCTCCCATGACTTCCACATTAGAAAAATGGGATGCTTTTTCATAAAAGTCTTTCAGATGCTTCTCATATGCATCAAAATACTTCTCTTTTTCTTCCGTCAGCAGACGCACACATTCATCCATGCTGGTCAAGAATAAATAGGATGGAGAACTGGTTTCATAGATATTTAAGAACCACTCCAGCCGTTCCTTCTTTATATAAGAAGAATTCCAATGCAGAATTGCAGTCTGTGTAGGTGCCGGAAGCGTCTTATGCAGGCTCTGGATTACCACATCTGCTCCCAGCGTAATAGCTGATTTTGGGAAATACGGATGAAAGCCAAGATGCGCACCATGAGCTTCGTCCACAATCAGCGGAATCCCATGCTGATGGGCAATTTCTGCTATTTTTTCTATATCTGATACGATTCCATCATAGGTTGGTGATGTAAGAAACACAGCCTCAATACTTTCATCTGCTTCTAATGCAGCTTCCACCTGTTCCGGCAGTATTCCACCCTGTATCCCGAATTCTGTAAATACCGGATAGAGATATGTCACCTGCAACTCTCTTAAATATGCTGCATGATATGCTGCCTTATGGCTGTTTCGTGCCATCAGAAGATGTCCCTTTTTCGGTAATGCGGCACTGAGTGCTGCTAAAATACCGCAGGTACTTCCATTTACCAGAAAGAAAGAACTCTTTGCGCCCCATAATGCAGCTGCCCGCTCCTCGGCTTCCTTTATGATTCCTTCTGCGGCATGCAGATTATCAAATCCATCTATTTCTGTAATATCATATGTATAAGGATTGATGTCACAATCCAGTCTCCGCTTATGTCCCGGCATATGAAGGGGATACATATCAGAGGATGCAAGTTTACATAATTCGTCTTTTATATATGTCATGGTTCACCTTTCAGTCTGTACTTCCTGTAAGTTGCGGTTTTTTCCATTGTTCTACTCTTCATAATGATATTTGCAAGTATAAATAATTAAATTTAAATTTACATCAAAATTGTATGTAAGGCGGTGTTCATCCGTAATCCGCCTGCTCCAGACTTTCCTGTATTTCAATGGTTCCGGCTTTCCTATTCCCTGTGCCAATCCCTCTCTGTCTATACTTTTTATCAATTCATTAATTCGTTTTACTATTTTCTTATCTTCCCGCTGCCACTCTGTATACTGCTCCCAGGCAGTCGGTGTAAAAATGATATTCACCTATAAATTCTCCAATTCCCCAATTGTTTTTACAATAACTCCACCAGATTCCGCTTCGGACATAGATTTGTCCAGCATAGCCAGATAATCTGCATTTCTCTGAGCTTTCTTCATATCGTTATATTCTGCTTCAGACATCATAACAATATTTTCATTCTTTGGTCTTGATACAATAATAGTCTCTCCATTTATTACCTTATTACACCACTCTTTAAAATGGTCTCTTACATTCATTGATTTTACTGCTATCATATTCTCACCTCTTTTCGTATTAAAATCCGTATGTTTTTTCGTACTTTTATTATATTCTACTATTTTGTCCAAGTCAACGGCTTCTATTCAGACTCTCCAGAAACGACTTTCGGGTGACTGCTTTGAAAGCAGCCACCCGAATCTATATGATAACTTTACACAACTCAAATTTTTTATCGATACTCCTTACTGGGTAGTTTACCACTTTTTTCCAACACAAACTTTACGCTTTTGTTGTTGGTTTTCGTTGGTTTGTATTGTTTTTTGTTGTTTTAAAGGGGTTTTTGAGATATAATAAGCTTAATTTTAAAGATGCCTTGTGAAATGTTATTTTATTGAAACGATATATGAGTAAATCAGGAGGACTTGTACATGGAAAAAACGCTCCACATTTTATTAATCGAAGATGATATGAACACCTGCAATCGTATTTCAAACTATATTGCAACTAAAGATAATATGGATTTAGCCGGCGTCACCAATAATTCTTATGTTGGCATTCAATATGTACAGAATACGCTTCCTGACGCTGTTATTCTTGATCTGGAATTGCATCACGGCGGTGGAAACGGACTGTTTTTCCTCTCTGACTTAAATAAACTGGGCTTAGAGAAAAAGCCTTATATTCTTGTCACTACTTACAACTCCAGCAAAATCACGCTGGAATCTGCCAGAAGACTTGGTGCTGATTTCATTATCGGCAAATATGAAGATTCTTATTCTCCGGAATCTGCTGTTGATTTTCTCGAACAGCTTCTTCCTATGATTGAAATGACAGAATCCACATCCAATACTTCTTATATGAAAGATAATCAAAAAGATTTAGAGCAGGGACTTATCCGCAGAATCCACCGGGAACTGGAGCTCATTGGTATCAGTCCAAAGGTTGTTGGTTACAAATATCTGACCGATGCCATTATGATAACAATTGATGGACCGACCACAAACATTTCCCAGATTCTTGGTAACAAGTATAAGAAGAGTAATTCCAGTGTGGAACGTGCCATGCAGAATGCCATTAACCGCGCATGGAATTCCAATGACACCGAAACTCTTCTTAACTGCTACACTGCCCACATTAATCCTGACCGCGGAATGCCTACCATTAAGGAGTTCATTTACTTTTACGCGGAAAAGATTACGGATGGACGTTAACCAAAATATTTTTTTATAAAATCTAAAAACCAAGCCATTTTTTCTTCCTCCTTCTCAAAATGTAAGAAGAGTATAGAAAAAAACCGACTGGTTAACGGAGTTGCATTACAGATTGCATTTTATATGCTTTTTTTCTTTCTTTATATGAGGTTATGTATGATTCAAGATAGCATTCGTTGGTTTTTAACTTTTTATGTAGCTTTTATCTTTTTTATAAGCTCCTTAATTTGAAAAATCCTAAAATTCTTCAGAAAATATCCTTTTTCATTATCTTTCTTATAGATAGTTTTCTTTTTTGTTTTTTAGAAGCTAATAGTTTCATTTTCATTTTTCCAACAATTATACTTTTTAATACTTTTATATTGTCTCGTTTTACCCAGAAAACAATTTCATTAAGTCTTGTAACACTGGTTATTTCTGAAGGGATTCATTATATCCTCTTTCTTCTTGCAGCCTTGCTTACCGCCCTGGTAATTGCACCCTTTTTCTATGGACGCTATGATTTACCCTATGTAGCAATACAATTTACTGGTGGACTTCTTGAATTGCTCTTAACATTCCTTCTTTTCAAAATCAAAAGGCTCCGCCGTGGCATGCCATTTCTCTATCAAATCGGCTCTTCTGCCACAGGTTTTATCTTAAGCTGTTTTATTCTGCTCATTGTTACCATAATCAGCTTTTATGATTCCATTCCTGACATGCAGTTCCTCTTTCTCCTCATCGCCCTTTTCCTGATTGGACTTCTGCTTTATTGCTGGTGGCGGTTCCGGATTACCCGTGACTACCGGGAGAAGCTGCGGCAGGCAGAGCTTAAGGCTTTACAGAATGAACTCATTGAGAAAGATAACCGCATCCGGAAATTAGAGGAAAATAATGATGCCCTGGCTAAGATTATTCATAAAGATAACAAGCTGATTCCGGCAATGGAACTGGCTGTCTGCGAATACTTAGAAACGGAAGCTACAGACGATGATACCAGAAAGAAAGGCGAACAGCTTGCCAGCGGGTTAAAGACCATGGCACAGGATCGGAAAGGTACGCTGAACTCCTACCGCCATGATGAACAAGCTCTTCCGGCAACCGGGGTCTGTGTTTTAGATGCGCTTTTTACCTATATGCAACAGCGCGCCCTGGCGCAGAACATCAACTTTTCCCTGCATATCACAGGCAATATTGTAAAAATGACGGAAGATATCATTTCCGGGGAAGACCTTTCCCACCTTCTGGCGGATTTGCTGGAAAATGCCATGATTGCCATTGGTGATAATGAGGTGCGCAGTCTTTCTGTCTGCCTTTGTCATGACGAAGATACTTCCACCCTGGAGATTTCTGACAGTGGGAATGCCTTTGATGTGCAGCTCTTTGAGGACTTTGGTCAGATCCGGCACACCACCCACAAGGACAGTGGCGGCAGCGGAATCGGTCTTATGGACATCTGGAAAATAAAGAAACAATACCGTGCATCTCTGCACATCATTGAATATACGCCGGGAACTTCCATATTTACGAAGAAGATTGCTCTGTTCTTTGACCAGAAAAATCACTATCTGATTCAGAGCTACCGCCGTAATGAAATTGAACGGGTACATATGCGAAATGATATGTTTGTTTTACAGTCAGACTGATTTATGTTATGATGGAAGAACTTTTGAGAAGGTAAATATTACATGAGGTAAATGTTATGAATCATGCACTGGTTATATTATGTGGTGGAAAAAGTACAAGAATTGGAACGGACAAGGCTTTGCTCCCTTTTGGGGACTGCTGCCTGATTGAATATCTGGTCCGGAAATTTCAGCCGGATTTTCCGAAAATCTACCTTTCTGTCCAGCAGAAAAATGATTATGCGCATCTGAATCTTCCGGTGACAACCATTGGAGACATCTATGGAAATGCCGGTCCGCTGTCCGGTATCTTCAGCGCACTTTCCATGATCTCTGAGGAACGTGCCTTCTTCATTTCCGTAGATACACCTTTTGTAGAACCGGCACTGGGGCTTTACCTGCTGTCACAGCCACAGGAGCATCCTATCTGGGCGATTGAGCGTGCCAATGACCAGCTGGAGACACTTTCTGCAGTCTATTCTAAAAGCTGCATTCCGCAGGTGGGAAAAGCCATGCTCTTTCACCAATATTCCTTTAACCGGCTTCATGAGAAATGCAATGCCGGCTATGTCCCGGAAGATGAACTGGCTAAAGTATGTCCGGTTCCACTGAATGAACAGTTTTTTAACATCAATACCCGCTCCCATTATTATCATGCCTTAAAGCTACTTTCCGAGCGGGGGGAGCTTTTTGATGAAGACAGCAATCTGGAGCTTCCGGCAACAGGCAATATTATTTCTTTTATTCCCGTGGTATCGCTGGTGGGGGATTCCATCATTGATAAAAAGACCTTCTGCATCCAGCTATTGGAGGCATTAAAAAAAGATGGCATTAAGGCTGCCATCTTTGATTCAGAAAAAGATTTTTCCAATATTACGAATGTAGACCTCATCCTCACCTGTGATTTAGAGGATGAAGACTGCTTTAAAATTGAACTTTTGAGCAGTGAGTTAAATGAGACTCCGCTGCATCCCCTTTCCGGTCTTGTTGCCATCGCCAGTGATTTCGGTTACAAATGCGAAGAAGTTCCTTGCTTTGACTTCCGCAAGCCAAAGTCACTTCTTGGCTTCTTAAAGACGCTAATCCGCGACTATAGCCATTAAGTATCTACAGGAAACGGCACAGCTCCGGCATCCAGTCTCCGATAAAAATTTCATCTCTGATAATTGCACGCCAGACCGGTGGGAAGAAGGCTTCCAAAAGAGTCATCACTTCCACCCAGTCTGGCTCTTTTTTGCGTTCCCTCTTTAAGTATGCCGTCCATTTCCGTTTCATATAAGTATAATCCTTATAGTGAAGGACGGTATCCAGCCGGTCTTTTCCAAAGAACAGCTCTCTCTTTGTTCCAACTTCAATAATCTGCTGCTCAACCTTTCTGCCATCTAACGCCTCTTTCTTTAAGATTCCATAAATTTCTTCATAGCAGGACAGGTCGTTGATTAATTCCATTTTCTCTAAGATTTCCACAAAATTCTCTGCCACAACCTGCTCATAAGGATATTGCAGAAACTGGATTACCGTATTCTCTTGTAAGAAAAATGGCAATTCTCCATGGGCAGGCTGCATCTGCTCGTCCCGAAGCTCCTGAAAACGCAGGGTAATGGGAACTTCATGCTCCTTTGATTTTGCCAGCACCTCTATCTGATAGCTGCCCGCCCTTTCTTTCTCTATCTGATAGACATACTCCGGCTTCCGGCTTAACACCTCTTTCATGAGCTGCCCTAACTGCATTTCCGTTAAATGCTCATCCTTTACCACCTGATAATAATAGGAAAGGGAAAAAACTCTCTTCCGGCGATAATTCTCCACACCGAGGCTGCTGCCATTTCTAAGATAAAGCTTCTCTGCAAATGTTGATTTACTTATCTGATATAGAAAATACTCGGTTACCGCAGAAGGAAGCAGGTCCACAAAAGGGATTTGCAAGTCCTCACTTCTCTGCCGGATCAATGATTCACTCAGTATGCACTCTGCCACTACAGCCACACTCCAATTCTGCTCTGAACCTTTGCCACAACCTTGCGGGCTCTGGCATATTCCATTAATTTTGCAATATCTTTCTTTGGCTCATTGATAAATGCCAGCAGCGCCTTCTTTAAATCCTCCCGCTCCAGACGTTCCTCGTACTTGAGGCAGTCACAGATAAGACGCTCTTTTTCATAAATCTTCATCTCGCCACCGGCAAAAGGAATGGCCGTTACGCCAAGCTCCATGACTCCCGGCTCTGTATAATATGGTTTCACCACCGGATATTCCATGCGGAACCTTGACTTCGAAGTATTCTTGCTAATGGCAATACTCCATTCATAAGGACGCTTCTCAATATAACCGTAATAGTAAAGGGCGCTGTCCATACATAAGATTCCATCCGGAAACAGTCCCAGAATAATTTCTTCCTGCGGCTTCTCTTCATACCCCATGGAATAATATCCACTCTTTACATGGTCAAGTATACCGGCTTTCACCAGTCCCTGAATACTTTTATAGGTCAATCCCAAAGGATATAATTTTTCGGCTTTCACAATGCTATTATTTTCTTCTAAAAGCTTCTTTATCTCTTCAATGGTCTGCTCTTTCTGCTTCGCATTCATAGATATCGCTCCTTCGCATTTTTCTTCTAGTATAAGTTAATTTTTGCCGCTTGTCAATTTCTGTTGCAATTTGTCCCATTTTTTTAATTTGTCGTTGTAAAAGTCATTTTCTTGTCGTATAATTTATTTGGAACAATATTTAATGTCGCATATGTCTATTCGAATATACGCTTGTTTTTGATAAATGAGGTATTTATGGAAACAGAAAATACTACCCGAAAAAACCCTTCCCGGGAAACCTGCCAGAAGATTATCAAACGTATTCTGGTCACAGAAGTATTAGAAAAGGGCTGCAATGAACATTTCCGTCAGGCTTCGGATTTTATGGGATATTTCCAGTCCCTTTACCCTGCTTCCGATGCGCTGACCAAACAGGTGCAGCGTGCCATCAAGGCAATGGATATGCCCCGGGATGAGAGAGGTTACTTTATTGTAAATAAAACATCAGAGCAATTTGAGCAGGACAAAGAAATCAGCCGCCTGCTGCAATCCGGTGAAGCTTCTTTAAAAAGTCTGGCGGAATCCGAACCGGTACTGATTGAAGTACCAACCGAGCTTGCCGATTATCTGATGTATACTTTAAGTTCTTCCATCAGCTTAAAGGGACATTATGATACTATGGTAAAGGCTTATAATGGCATCATTATCTACACCAGGGAGCGCAGCCGTATCCTTTCCTACCTCCAGACTCTGTTATCCACAAATTGATGATAATTATCCAAATAGTGTGGATAACTCTGCCACAATAACAGAATAATAATGGATTTATCCACAAATTATCAGAATATAATTCGTCCTGACGTTAATGTCCAAGATAACGTAAAACGACAATATTTAAATTTAAATATTGTCGTTTCTTTTTATTTTTGTCTTTTTCAGTTGTTCTATTGCAATTTTCGAGACTATTTTCTTCTTCTGCGTCGTCTCCTCTTGCTGCGATAGTTTCTTTTTATGGTTTTATAACGTTTATCCGGTCTGCTCTTTGAGAAATATTTGTGTCTGATAATATAGAAATTATCCGCAAATCTCCAAATCAGAAATGCTATGACCACAAGAGCTGCGACACCGAGAATTCCCAATAACACTTTCCAGATATTTATCTGGAACTTATGCTTCGTGGTGGTTCTGGTTCCTGCTTCCGTAGAAATCTCTTCTGATTTTACATTATCAAAGGAGAATGTATCTGCTTTTACTCCGGTGGAAATGATATCCGCACTGCCTACATCATGTCCTGCAAATGTATATTTGATATTTGCCAACACATCATCCGAAGTATTATCATAGCTTACTGCTGGCGTAGCTTCGCTGAATTCTGCACTCTTTGGCAGAACAATATTTCCCGCCGGGTCTATCTTTACAAAGGAGGAATTGGTATTGAGCATTCCCATATCCATTTCTCCATTTTCAAGCCTTGTCTCATTCTGAGCTACATTATATAGCGAAAAGTTCTCAAAATAATAATTATACAATGCAATACTATCTGTCCACTGCGCCGGCGACTGGGCATTCATAATGACACAGATAAGTGTCATATCGTCCTTTTCTGCATAGGTAACCAGCGTACTGTTTGCCGCTGTGGTGTATCCGGTCTTGCCACCAACACAATATTCATAGAGATACTGTCCTCTGGTTTTAAAGGCATGAATCATCTCATTGTGATTCTGCAGATAGGTGATTTCATCATGCTTGTTGGTTGGTGGAATCTGATAGGTCTTAGTTGATGTAATCACACGGAAAGTCTCATTCTGGTAAGCCGCCTTTGCAATCAGTGCCATATCATAACAGCAGGTGTAGTGAAGGGTTGCATCCTCTCCCTCAGATAGTCCGTGTGGATTGTTAAAATGTGTATTCACACAACCTAACTCTGCCGCTTTGTCATTCATCATCTGAACGAAATTCTCAACGGTTCCGCCTACATGCTCCGCTACCGCATAGGCACATTCATTGGCAGACTCCAGCATGACTGCATAAAGGCATTCCTCCATGGTCATCTGCTCTCCCACATCCCTGGAGATTCCGGAACCATGGGTGTTATAAACCGCCTCTTTGGAAAATGTTACTGTCTCATCCAGCGAACAATTTTCCAGTGCCAGAAGCGTGGTCATAATCTTCGTGATACTTGCCGGACAATGCTGCTCCGTGGAATTCTTATCATAAAGAACCGTTCCTGTGCTCTCTTCCATCACAATCGCATTGGGTGATTCGGTTTCCGGGTCCTTAGGCCAGTACTCTGCCGCCTTTACCTTTTGTGTGTTTATACCCAATAAGCCGACAAAACAGCACACTGCCAGTCCGAAGCTTAATATTCTCTTTTTTCTTTTTCATTTTCTGCTGCTCCTAAATCATTCTTACCTTTAAGTATATATCAATCCATTTCCATGGTGCAATACCTTTCCATTAATATTCACAATTCTCTTTCTTTTAAACCATAAATATGATAAATTGTTTTCGAAAGATATATATAAGTAGAAAGGATTTCATATTATGAGACTTCGCAATATCCCGGCGGCTGCGCCGGCTGTAGAAGCCAGTGACCTCTGTATCAAGGATGCCGCTTCCCATAAAGGACACTGGAATGAAATATTTGGAAATGACCACCCGATCCGCATTGAAATCGGCATGGGCAAGGGACGCTTTATCATGGACTTAGCTGCCCGGAATCCGGATATCAACTATCTTGGCATGGAACGTTACGAAAGCGTATTGTACCGCGGACTCCAGAAATTGGAAGAAAATCCACTGCCAAACTTACGCCTTCTGTGTGAAGATGCGGCACTTCTGCCGGACTTTTTCGAAAAAGGCGAGTTAGACCGCATTTATCTTAATTTCTCCGACCCATGGCCAAAGGACCGCCATGCCAAAAGAAGACTGACCTCCCGCCAGTTCTTAGAGCGCTATGACAAAGTCTTAAAAGGTGACGGACAGATTGAGTTTAAGACCGATAACGTAGGACTTTTTGACTTCTCCTTAGAAGAAATCGATGCTGCAGGCTGGAATCTGGACGCATTTACAAGGGATTTACACCATGATACTGCCATGAATGAAGGCAATATCATGACCGAATACGAAGAGAAATTCTCTTCCAGGGGAAATCCTATCTGCAAGCTGATTACTTCCAGAAATATTCCTTTATGACCTTTCCGATAGTGCCAGTGCACGGACACTGCCGGATGCATGACCCATGAGATGAACCATTTGCCTGAGCAGTCGGAGTTGGTTTATCAGTGAAATTTTTATAAATTTTTCTTTTTTTATTGTGGCTTATCTTCTGAGGGTTTATAATACATCATAGCATAAATCATTGATATAATGTAAGGAGATGTATACCATGTACGAATTTACAGAAGATTGTATGATTCATATTCCACAAATAGATGAGGAACACCGCAAATTATTCCAGATAATAAATGATGCTCTTTCCCTTGTTAAAACAACCGAAGATATTTCCGGAATTGCCCAGAGCCTGCTTCTTCATCTGAAGGATTATGCGAATACACATTTCGCCCATGAAGAGGCTTATATGGAACAGATTCATGACCCGGAGCTTCCTCTTCAGAAAAAGGAACATGCTGAATTTGCTGAGAAAATCAATTCCTTTATTTTAGATAAGTCTTCAAAAGAGGCTGCCAGAGCATCTTTCGAAGAACTACTTTCCTATCTGGTACGCTGGCTGTACCACCATATCTTAAGCAGTGATATGATGATTGGAAAAATGTCCGCAGTTGAAGGGACTTCCGAAGACCCATTTGCCTTTACGGACAAATACAAGACCGGCATTGACCTTGTGGATAAAGAGCACCGCCGTCTCTTTGAAATTATAAAAGAGACCAATGACCTGATTCAAAACGATCTGCTGCATGACAAATATGATGAAATTATGCGGCTTTTAGTGAAATTAAAGGATTATACACAATTTCATTTTGCTGATGAGGAAATGCTGATGGAGAAGATGCACTATCCGGAACTGGCTGCCCAGAAGCGTGCCCACACTGCTTTCGTTGAACGCCTGGTAGAAATTGACCTCTCAGAACTTGACGATATGGACAATAACCAGCAGACTTATCTTCTGGAACTGATCCAGTTCCTGCTGGGCTGGTTATCCAACCATATTATTGGTATGGATAAAAAAATTGCTGTCTATATGGACGAAATGAAAAAATAATAAACTGCAGAGCATACATCATAAAACCGGCTTCCTGATATTAGATTTTATTCTAAGTCAGGGAGCCGGTTTTCTTATATAAAGTGTCTTTCTGTGACACGCTCTCCTTTTTCAAGATGAACGAAATTACAATCCCATTTTCCCGATAAAAGCTTTCTTATAATATTGCAGTCGGATGGCTCCACCGCCAGCTTCTTATTTAGAAGTTCTGCAGGTCTTTTCAGTCCATCTTTGGTTTTCTTTATATCATAGCTTTGCGTATCTATTAAAGTAATCTTCTCATAACCGCCATAGATTGTATCTAAGACTTCCATCCCCCGTTCTCTGCCATAAGCAGCAAGAATGGTGCGGCACTGGCCTCCAATGGACTCCTTGTCAATTGTCCACGCTCTTGTCGCATAAAGAGAATTCTTATCCACATGATTCTCCAAAAGCTGGTGGATGCAGTCGTGGAAACGTGGCATTACAAGCTCTGTATTCCAGCTTACAATCCCTTCCGTGCCCCGCCCGCACAATCCATAGGTGAGCAGGATTATATCCACATCCTGGTGCCTGTCAATCTCCTGCTGCAGCAGATTTCTTAATACAAACGGGTTTCTATGCAATCCACGTTGCAGATATACAACAGGATATGTTATATTTAATTGTTTTCTGTACTTTTCAATTTCATCCTGCTGCATTGCACAGGCAATCAGAATTTTCTTTTCCAAATGATTTCCTCTATATTTATATATTTTTCTATATCCTTTTGCATATAATATCTAAAAAAGGGTATGCCCTCATGAAATTCAAATCAAACTGCTTTTCCAGAAAGGCTTTGCTTTTTTCCTACCGTAAGCCTGCCCTGCACACTAAATTTACTACAATTCAAAGGTCTTTTAAAGAAGTAAAAAATATACTGAACAAATAAACGATATCTTCATCATTCCTTATTTACATCTACAGAACCTGCCACTGACAGCTTCTTACGGATTTTTTATAACAAAAAAAAGCACCAACCCCATGGCTCCACGTCCACAAAATCGGTACTTTACATGCGCCACCAGGGGTTCGAACCCTGGACACCCTGATTAAGAGTCAGGTGCTCTGCCAGCTGAGCTAGTGGCGCATTGCTTAACGCAAGGACTATTATATAATAGAATTTATCGAATTGCAAGTAATTTTTTATTTTTTTTAAAAATTTTGTAAATTACATATTAGCAAATAATGCCGCAATTTCTTCCGGTGTCATCATGTGATTCGGGTCAGAATTTGCCTCGATAACAGGCTCTGCTGCCGGTTCTTCCACAACCGGTTCTGACACAGGTTCCTCTTCCGTTATCGGCTCAGATTCTTCTGAAATAGCATCTTCTGTTACAACTGGTTCTTCTTCAGCTGCTGTATCAGCATTTGCAATCAAAGCAGCAATCTCTTCCGGTGTCATCATATGATTCGGGTCGGAATTCATTTCCATAACCGGTTCATCAATGGTATTTACCATTTCTTCTGTAAATGCAGGTTCTTCCGGTTCTTCATCTGCAAATCCAAGTGTATCATCAAAACCAACTGGTTCTTCTGGTTCCGGTTCATTGTTTTCTTCTGCAGATCCGGTTTCTTCTTCTTTTGTAGTTTCAGCTGCTTCGTCATTTCCGAATAAAGCATCTATATTTAATAAATCATCTTCTGCTAAATCCGGCATATCCTCTGCAGTTGTCTCCGGTTCTGTTTCTGGTTCTTCCGGCATCACTTCGTTGATTGGTGCTTCCGGTTCTTCCGGCATCACTTCATTGATTGGTGCTTCCGGTTCTTCCGGCATCACTTCGTTGATTGGTGCTTCCGGTTCTTCCGGCATCACTTCGTCGATTGGTGCTTCCGGTTCTTCCGGCATCACTTCCTCAACTGGTGCGGCTGGTGATGGCTGTACCGATGCTGCTGTATAAGTAACAGCTGGCGCACCATTTATTTTTCCAACTTCAGCTAATATGGTATTGTGGATGGATAATTCCATTTCTTTCACGGAAGCTGCCATTTCCTGCTGTTTTAGCAGAAGGTCTTTATTGGCATTCTCAACTACAATACGCTGCTGCTCTAACATGTTCTTCTCAAGCTTATCCAGACGGTCGGAAAGATTAAATATCTGCTCTAATAATTTGTCGTTGGAATTCATCAATGCATCAGAATTCTCTTTGTTACGGCTTATGGTAACTTTGGCAATGGATTTCTGTGCATCTATGATGTCCTTTGTCGGTGAACCGGCTGCCTCTTCGATACGATCAAGCTGATCCGCAATATCTTCAAAGGATTTGCGGGTTACAAGATAAGAAGCTTTTTCTGACTTAAACAGATTATCATACTGTTCGTACTGGTCAATCTCTTTCTTATAATTTTTCTGGATTGCACTGGCAATCAGAATATAAATATCAGCCAGTGCTACAACTGTAAGTACAATCAATGCCACATAATTGGACGGATAGTTAATCATCACATATAATTCCCCTAAAACCAGCACTGTTAATACCAGTACAGCCGTCACAATTCTCAGATTGTAAGAATCCTTCTTTTGTTTGATGTTCTGCTTTGCTTCTTCCATTGTAAAAATCCTCCATGATTTTTTATTTTTCACTAAATAGCAGGAGCAAACCGTAAAAACCTGCCACTATACTGGCAGTTCCCTGGATATGTCCTGCAGCCGGGTACTTACTTTCCCTGTAAGTATAATTAATTTTATTTTATCACAGGTAGAATTTTCCTTCAAGAAGCCTTTTCCAAAATAGAAATGAAAATTAAGAAAGTTTGCTAGTTGATACCTTTACATATGAACTGATTTAAAAACTGATTTTTATCACATGGTCTGCCAAAAAGATAGCCCTGCAGATAATCAGCATGTATTTCTTTCAGCTTTTGATACCACTCTTCTTTTTCTACACCTTCTATACATATTTTGATATCTATACTATGTACCAGTTCAACTATTTTTTTTAACAGCTCAAAGTCCCTTGTTTGACTCATAGCTTTTGCTGTAAAATGATTATCCAGTTTCACATAATTAGGATTCATGTTTACAATACAATGTAGATTTGAAAAACCTGTGCCAAAATCATCCAGAATAAACTGTATTTTTTTCTCTTCGAATTTCTTCCGAAGCGTATAAAAATACGGTGTCATATCCGTATATCCGCTTTCTGTCAGTTCCGCACACAGGCTCTCCGGCGGAAGATTATATTGTTCTATAGACGAAAGTATGTCCTTCCAGATATCACTTTTCATCATCTGAATATAAGATATATTTACATTAACCTTAAATCCCGGTATATACTGCCGCATTTCATGGCACATTGCCGCAGCTTCATTTAATACAAATCTTCCAGCCGGAATAATAAGCCCGGTTTCTTCCAGTAATGGTATAAATTCCACAGGCGAGATACTTTCTTTTTTTCCACCTGAATACATGGAAAACCTCATAAGCGCTTCCGCACCAATTATATTTCCCGAGGAACAATCTATAATCGGCTGATAGTATACTTCAAATCCTTCAAATTCATTTGTCACGGCACCTCGAAGTGCACTTTTTATTTTCTCTTTTTTTAAAAATAACTTATAATCTTCTTTCTCAAAAAAATATACTCCGTTTCCTCCCATGGACTTTGCCTGTTTTAAAGAGAAAACCGCTATTTTACGATACTCGTCATAATATTTTAAGAGCTTCGTTGCATGGATAATTCCGGTAGATACTGTAAAAACCACCTTATATTTTTCAGAAATAATAAAATCTTCTATTTTTTTACATATTTCCTTCTGCAATAGCATAACATCATCTCTTGTATGACTTTCCAGATCAACAATCATATACTCATCTGCAACAAGATGGTACAGCTGCTGGTTATCAGAAAGACATTCCTTGATACCGTCAGCAACACTTTTCAACACATAATTTCCATAATCTACGCCTAATGTACCATTAATCGCATTAAATCCATCAATCCCTATATGTATTAAAAATACTGACGAGCTGTCTTTTATATGGGAAGAAACAAAGGAATGCATTTCTCTTTCACCCAAAAGTCCGCTGACATTATCTGCCCGCTGTATATTTCCAATTTCGTTTACACAGCCTATAAGATAATGAGGTTTTCCATCTTTATCATGGATTACCTTTCCACGGCAGTTAATCCATACCGGCATCCCATCTTTATCAAGCCATCTGTAATGCAGATTGTGATTTTTTTCGTTTCCATCCGCAATCCGCTGTAAATGTTCCCTAATCATCGGGCGGTCTTCTTCATATACAAAATAGCGGACACTGTCGGCAGCATTATCAAATGAATTGCCCGGCATCTTAAAACGCTTCACCGCTGCCTGTGAAATGATAAGGGTATTTTTCTGTAAATCTATAATATAAAGATAGTCATCCATACATGGTGCAAATACTTCTATTAAATCTTCTGCTCCTATTTCCTTGAGCAGTCTGCGTATGTTTGTATCCATAGTATAAGTGCCTTTCTTACAAAACTTTTATACTGATAAACTTTCTATTCTGTGGTAGAAATTATAGCTGGAAATCATTATCGTATTATACTGTTTTTTCTGATTCTGCCAATTTAAATTTACGAATCATTTCACGCAGATTTTCTGATTCGCTGCTCATCTCCTGGCTGGCAGCTGCACATTCCTCAGATGTTGCAGAATTGGTCTGTACAACATCATTAATTTGTTCAATTCCTTCATTAATCTGCCGGATTTCTGTTGTCTGTGTTTCTAACGTTTCCGCAATATTTGTAACTTCTTCTGTAATTATTTTAGAGTTCTCTGCAACATCTTCCAATTGCGCCGCAGTCTGTCCTGCAATCACCATACCCTTTTCTACTGCCTTCACAGAGGTTTCAATCAACATTGCAGATTCTTTCGCTGCCTGGGCACTCTGGTCCGCTAACGAATTTACCTGATTTGCTACAACTGCAAATCCTTTTCCTGCCTCTCCGGCCCTTGCCGCTTCAATAGAAGCATTCAACGCCAACAGATTTGTCTGGGAAGCAATTTCATTAATTGTTGCAATAATCTTATCAATCTCTTTTGATGCCTCATTAATCTCATGCATAGAATCAACCATTTCATGCATCTTACCATTGCTGTCTGAAATGGCATTTCCAAGTTCATCCACTCTTCCACTGATTGCTTTTGCAGATTGTGAATTTTTTTCTACCTGTTCAGAAACCCCGGCAACTGTAGCCGTCAGTTCTTCTACAACCGCTGCCTGATTCGTAGCTCCATCTGCAAGATCATTGGAACTTGATGCCACCTGGTCTGCTGCACTTGAAACCTCACTCGAAACATTTTTAATTCCTTTGATCGTTTCTCCTATACTTTTTTCAAATTGCATAAAAGAATTTAAAATTCCGACAAAATCTCCCCGCCACTCTACTTCCGGTTTAACATCAAAATTTCCTTCTGAGAACAGTTTCATTGCACGATCAATATCATCTACATAGCTTCCCAGGATACGGATTGATTTACGCATACTGTGTGCCAGTCTTCCAATCTCATCTTCTGAACGATAATCCAGTGTACTGTGTAAATTTCCTTCTGTCAGTTCCTTTGCGACATCCTCAACTGCCCGTAAAGGTTCAAGAATTGTATCCAGGACTTTTTTACCTGTTTTCTTTGTCAGTATCCATGCCAAAAATAAACACACTATAATACATACAATTCCTGCTATAGCAAAAGTAAATGTAGTTCTGGCAGCCCTGCTGCTCTCTGGTCTGTCACATCATCTAATCTTATTGCGATTTCCACCGCTTTATTTAATGCAGGTGTGCAATCATTCATGATTTCATCAACTGCTTTTTCCTTATCACCACTTTTAATTTTTTCTATAATAGAATAACCAATGTTTCCCCAATCCGAAAGGGCTGATGAATATTCCTCATAATCTGAGTCAGGAATAATTCCGGTTCCCTTTAAATTTTTCAGTTCAGAATCAACTTCTTTCAGCAGCTTTTCTACTGTTTTCTCATAACCGGCATATGAAGAAGTATCATCATCTAATGCCATTTCCCTGATATTTCTTGCTGCCGCATTCACATTAATTCTACATATTTTTACTGCCTGATCTGCTACAGTAACATTTTCTATATAATGTACCATATTAGCAAATAAAACACCTATGACCACTATAGAAAGCAAGCCTGAAATTAACATCATAATAATGACTTTTCTGTAGCCATAGTTTATCCTTTCCTGCAGATGCATGTTTTCTAATTTACTTTTCATTTTATCTTTTTGTGAAAACATTGATTCTTATTTCCTTTCTCTTTATTTTAATTTTTCTAGACCTTGTTATATCAGAATTTTTTCAAAAGTCAACGACTTTTCAGCTTTAATTTTCAAATTCTATTTTTTTGATAAAATTTAACACTTCCTGCTTTGGTTTTTCGTCATTTTTAAAGACAGCTATTTACAGTATTTTTCTATAAAAACGGCCGCACCATCTTCTATAGCAGCAAAAGCCATCTTATCGTCTGGCCATGATTTTCTGAGTGCCACATAAGAAATCAGAAAATTAGCAAACCAGCCGGCTGGTACAGCAAGCCAGACAAATGCTATACCAAAACGCGGTGCACAAATCAAAGCAACTGACAGGCGGATTGCAAGGTTTACCATATTAGCAATGAGAAATGGCCGCATGATTCCAAGCCCACGAAGAACTCCATCTGTTGCCATCTTGATACCCATGAAAATGAAAAAGTAACCGAGCCATCTCATATAATCCCCTGACACCTGATATGCCAAAGCTGTTCCATCTTTACCAAGGAACAGCGAAGAAATGTGAGTATGCAGTGTCTCAATGACTATGAAAGCAAGGACTGCAAAACATAAATCTAACACCAGTGCAGCGTGGTATCCTTTTTTTATACGCCCGATTTTCTTTGCGCCAAGATTCTGGGAAACATACGGCGAGACTGCATTGCCTATGGACACAAATATCAGTGAAAAAACATTCTCTACCCTCATCGTTGCCGCATAACCTGCAAGAGCCTGTGTACCAAACGGATTTACAACCGCCTGTACAATCATCATACCAATTGACACTGTTGACTGCTGGAGGACCGACGGTACAGCAATGCGGAGCATGGAATGTAATTCCCTCCCGTCAAACCAGCGAGCCGGACTCTTATACTGGCGTATCCTGTATAAAAAGATTAAAAACGAAAATACTGCCGAAATGCCTTGTGCAATAAGCGTGGCTAGGGCTGCACCGAACACACCCAGACCAAGGCCTGCTACCATCCAAAGATCCATCATAATATTCAGAACAGAAGAAAAAATTAAAAGGCATAATGGAATCTTTGATTCACCGATTGAAGTAAACATCGTTGAAAGAATGTTGTACATAAACAGAAACGGAAATCCCACAAAATAAACACGAAGATATAGTACTGCTTCCTCCAGTATATCAGCGGGTGTCTGTAATAAGTCCATCATGGAACGTGAAAAACAAAAGCCAGTAACTCCCAGAAGTATGCTAAGAACCAGAAAACTAATCAATGATGTTGATACGATTGTTTTCATTTTACTATAATCTCTGGCACCAAAATAACGGCTCACAAGTACACCTGCACCTACACCTGCACCAAGTGCTATACAAATGAATACATTCGTAAGGGCAGCACAGGCACCAACAGCCGCAAGGGCAGAAGATCCAACAAACTGACCCACAATAATTGAATCAGCCATATTGTAAACCTGTTGAAAAAAGCTTCCGAAAATCATTGGCATTGCAAAAACAGTCAGTGCTTTAAGGGGTGCATCTGTAATTAAATATTCATCTTTTGACATGATCTTCTTCCTCTGTAACTATTTTAAAGCACTATTACTGCGGCATCAAGTCCCTCAACTTTTCCGTCAAACAGTTCTTCTTCAAGCAAATTATATTTTCCCTCATACTCATTAAATCTCTTCTCACTGCTGCTGCAGTTAAAAATCAATGCCATGGTCTCTTCACTATTTTTTCTAATCAGAACAATGGTTTCTTCCTCATCCCTTGTGATTGCCTCAATCAATTCACCTTCTACGATACATTTATATTTTTTTCGAACCTGTAACAGCTGCTTATACCATTCAAACATCTCTTTATCCTGGTATTCTTCATCCCAGTACATACCACGTCTGCAATCCGGATCATTTGCTCCGGGCATCGCAAATTCATCTCCGTAATAAATCATAGGCATTCCCGGTAATAACAATTGAAAAGCTGCTGCCAAATGCTGCTTTTTCTTATTATCCTTACATAGATGTAAAAATCTTGCTGTATCATGGCTGTCGATCAGATTCCACATGAGAGGATAGCATTTTTTGTTTAAGCGTCCTTTCAAATATCCAAGATTCTGTATAAACTGGCTGACCGTAATCTTTTCATCTGCAAGCAGATCTATCATATTCAGATAAAACGGATAATTCATGACCGTATCCCATTCATCTCCTTCAAGAAAATCTCCTGCATAATGCCAGATTTCTCCAATTATCAGCATATCTTTCTTTACTGCCTTAACTGCTTTTCTAAAATTCTTCCAGAAAAAATGGCTGATTTCATCTCCTACATCCATTCTCCATCCGTCTATATCGCATTCCCTGATCCAATAGCATGCAACATCTGTAATAAATTTTTCAACTTCAGGATTTTTCAGATTTAATTTTGGCATTCCACCATAATAACCAAAGCATTTGAAGTTTGGAATCTCTCCCCTTTCACTTTTAAGTGGAAATTCATCAATAAAATACCAGTCCAGATATTTAGACTTATTTCCCTTTTCCAAAATATCTTCAAATGCAAAAAATTCATTTCCTGTATGGTTAAACACCGCATCCATAACCACTTTCATTCCATATTCATGCGCTTTTTGTACCAGCTCTTTAAGATCCTCTGCTGTTCCGAATGAGGGATCTATCTGATAATAATCAATGGTATCGTATTTATGGCTTGAATTTGATTTAAAGATTGGTGTCATATATAAAACATCAATTCCAAGACTATGGACATAATCCAGATGTTCTATAATTCCTCTGAGATCACCATGCAGATTATCCATAGACGTAACTGGTGCTTTATACCATACTTCCTTGTCTACCGGCTGTGATGATGCAAAACGGGACGGAAAAATCTGATATACGACCTTATTTTCTGCCCACTTTGGCACCACAAACATTTCTTCCTCCCGTAGATTCTGCGGGCAGTCAAACATTCTGTCTCTGTTTGTAATACATTCCTTACTAAACTCATAATTGCCGTAATATACTTTTTCCCCCTGCATATCCGTAAATTCAAAAAAATAACGGAGACATATCAGATGCATCTGGATCTGTGCTTCATAATAATCCTGAAACTGTGAGGTGGCAACCTTCTTCATTGGAATTGTCTTTCGTGTATCCTTCCATTCCATTGGTATATACTTATCCTCATAATGAAGAATTATTTCCTTTATATCATCTCTTTTTACCTGGATGCGTATCACAAATAAATCCTTATCTATTGCATAGCAGAATCTTTTGTCCATATCATGAATAATTGCAGAGTATTCCATTCATTTTCTCCTTTACATATTCTGTTTTCTTCTTTCGTATTACTTACTTTTTCTATATCTTAACGTGATAATCCTGGCTTGTCTATAGATAAATTTCTCTGCAGCTCACCGATTGACAAAAATATCCGAATCTTTATCCGGATCTGACCTGGATTCCGATTCTATCATACACCGCTTCAAACCGGGTGTTGCATCAGTTGATTGAAATGGCCCAGATTGAAACTTGAAGTCATAACACAGACTTTTTTATCCTTTCATTTCTACGACCACATTTCCAGCATGGTCAACATCGCTCGCCGTGCGGATGGCTTGTTCCAATTCATTCAGTGGGAACTCATGAGTGATGATCCGCTCCAATTCCCACTTACCACTCGCCATGATCTCCTGCACGTCCCACACATCCTCCGGCATATAGCCACCGGAGCCGATGATGCTCTGCTGGGCATAGGTCATGTGGAGCAGGTCAATGGTGCGGGGCTTGTTGTTGACTGCAACGGAGACAAAGCGGCTCTCGATTTTTCCAAACCGCAGGAAATCATCCAGAATACTCTCCGCACCGGCGGCATCCAGCCAGCAGTCAATGCTGGCAACTGTGCCATTTAGGGAAGGAGCCGTGCCGAAATAGCTAACGGCTGATGTTTCAAAATCCTCTGACGCTGTATTGCAAACTGCAAAGCCTAACTGTTCTGCTAAACTTAGACGAAAATCCGAGCGGTCACAAATCATAACTTTCTCCATGCCGAAGTGCTTGAAGGCAACCGCAGCGGCAATGCCAATCGTTCCGCAGCCGAACACCACGGCATTCTGCCCGGCAACATACTGTTCCTTTCCACAGGGAATCATCCCCCGGCGGGCAGCACGGCAGCCAACCGTAAACGGCTCAATCAGGCTTGCCAGCTTATCGGAGATACGCTCATCCACAGCATAGAGGGAATGATTCCGTTTGGCATTAGGAATGAGAATATATTCCGAGAATCCGCCGATGGTTCCGGCTCGTTTTGTGTCCCCTTTGGCATAAAGAGGGTAAGGGTAGACCCGTTCGCCTACTGAAAAATCTGTGACATTCTTTCCAACCTTCACCACACGGGAAACAGTCTCATGACCAAACTCACCGCCGACAGTCACCTTGTGACCGGTGTTCGGACCGTGGGTAAAAACCGCAACATCTGTGCCGCAGATACTGGAATAGAGGTTCTGCACCAGCACATCATTGTCTCCGACTTCCGGCATCGGCAGCTCCCGAATTTCAACTTGTTCTTTTTTTAAATAAATACCAGCTTTCATATTTCCTCCTTGCGGCGTTTTACACACCGCTGAATCACATTTACAATATCCGCAATGGAATCGACGCAGTCGTTTTTGAGCCATTCCGAGATAATTGCCATTAATCCGTGAATATAAAACGCCATGAGATACGGTCTGTCCCATTCCGGTACGCCGTAGCGGTCGAGGATCGGCATGAACACATGGCGGAGCATCCGTTCATAGCTTTTATCCATTTCCAGCACGGCAGCATTTTCCGTTGCTGTGCGTTACAGCCGCTTGTGCTGCTCAATGTAACCAAGGTAAGGCGTCAAATACTCCGGCGTAATGAGGTACAATTCATCCATCGGACAATCCCGCATCTTTGTGACAAAGGCATCCGTGTCTTTTTTCATGTGGGCAAGAAACTGCTCGTTCATGTGACTGACGCTCTCCGAAAGTAAGTCTGCCATTGTTTCATAATGCAGATAAAAGGTGGAGCGATTAACGCCTGCCGCCTCACAGATTTCCTTGACTGTGATGTAGGCAAAATTCTTCTTGTCCAAAAGCGCCAAAAATGCTTCGTCCATTCTTGTCCAGCTTGCGAAGAGCTACCACCTTAGAGGTGTCCTTGAGAGCATATTCATTGGCGAGTTGTTCTGCGTAAATCTTATCTGTGTTCATGGCTTGTTGCCTCCTTCATTTGATGGTTCTATGATACCAGCAAAGAACGAGCAACGGAACAACACTGATGGC